>Ga0326511_10001375_pt1 | contig 20139 bp, 37 predicted proteins | sample 0_2496_0518_D_FD_203701 | JGI IMG/M metagenome (GOLD analysis project Ga0326511, IMG submission 203701) | Bovine rumen microbial communities from UC Davis, California, United States - 0_2496_0518 | ecosystem: Host-associated > Mammals > Digestive system > Stomach > Rumen | place: USA... | reverse complement strand
GTGCGATGTCCGAGAGCTGGTTAGCAGAGGCTAACTACACAGACACCACACTGTACGAGGCTTAGTTAGCACAGGCTAACTACACACAATAGAACATTTGTTCACTGCACACACGCTCAATCTAACCACCGAACATTTGTTCGCTTGCTACTGGAGCAAACACTTTAGTCGTTTAAAGCGCTAAAGGACTTAAAAAAACTTGCAAAAAAAATAAAAAAAGTTTAAAAAAAGACTTGACAAATGAATGATTCTATGCTATAATTGACTTGTCAGAAAGGGAGAGAGAGGTACGCAAAGCGCAACCCAATCCCTCAAGCGTCTGTGAAACGCCACGCGGTCTGAAAGGCGTCCTCCACAGTGAGAGTGATTCACTCACAGTTCGAGCCTTACTACAAAGGCTCTTTTAATTTATCTATTTAGGCGAACATTTGTTCGGGTGAATAGTCGCGCAATTCCTACCTACTTAATAGGTATGCATTAAGCCGAACATTTGTTCGGGCGAGAAGCAAAAAAAAAGCAAGCAGTCAAGCCGCTTGCCACAGACCGAGAAGGTTGTTATTTTCATCGAACAGAATAACGAATGAATCATTTTCATCAGCGTCAAGATTATCGAATTCCCACAGGTTGCCGTCTTCACTTTCAAGCAAGGTGTTTCCATTCGTCAGCGTTGCGTGATAGAAAGCTTTTTGTGCGTTTACGTTTCTCGGGCTTGCATCTTCTGCGAGGACGAAGATTTCTTCATACTGGTCAATTTGTTTCTTTAACACGACACTTGTTGTGATAAGCATTGCACTGATAAGAACAAGAGCGGCAAGGATGATTGCAATAATTTCTTTCATTGTGTTTGTCATTGTTTTGTACCTCTTTCTTTGTTTTCTGTGATTAGATTATACCACACAAAACCGCTTTTGTCAATACTTTTTTCAAAAAAAAATCAAAAAAATTTTGTGAAAAAAAATTGAAAAAATTTTCAAAAAACTATTGACAAATCCCGAAATCCGTGCTATAATGTATACAGAAAGTTAAGGAAAGAGGTAACAACAATGAAACTTTTCAAGAGAAACAACAAAAAGGAAAACACTGCTAAAACAAATAACGATACCAAAAGATACGAAGTCATCTATGTGGATAACACTACGGGCGAAGAAATCGCAGAAGTTATGACAAGCAGAGAACTTGCCGCCCTCAGCTATGAAGGCTGGTGTGACATTTTCAGCTATGTTGAATTGAAAGAAGAGGTCTAAGACCTCTTTTTTTTTAGCATTCATCCGAACATTTGTTCGACAAAAAAAATTGAAAAAATTTTCAAAAAAGTATTGACAAAACTAAAATGTTGTGTTATAATGTATACAGAAAGTTAAGGAAAGAGGTAACAACAATGAAAAAGAAAGTTGACTGGGTTGGAATTATTATGATGAGCATCGTGGCTGTTTGCGTGGTTGCTCTTGTGGCTTGCATCGTTGGACTTATAGTTTGCGCGATTCGCGGTGATGTGGCTGGCGCAAATGCTGCAGAGAATGCCGCAAATGCAGCTTTCAATGCTTGCAGAGTGGTTGGACTCTAATAAACAAAAAGAGCGGAAACGCTCTTTTTCTTTTGCCCTCATCACTTTAATGCTTTAAAGCATCACAGTTTAATGTGTTAAAGCGCAGCCGACCGCCCACCCCCACCACCCACCTACAAATAAAAAGAGTATTTCAGAACATTTGTTCCGCAGACAGATGAAAAAAACAGAACATTTGTTTTCCCGAAAAAAATAAAAAAATTTTAAAAAAACCCTTGACAAATCTAAAAACCTGTGATATAATAAATACAGAAATTAAGGAAAGGAAGTAACAACAATGAACATCACCCAAATTTTTCTCAACGTATTCAATGGGCAAATCGTAGCAGTAAGAGCGGAAACATTCCAAGAAGCTGACAATAAGCTGCCAAATGCAAGCCATTTCGTGTGGATTCAAGCATTATGTGAAGATGATGCAAGAGCTGAGGGCTTGAAGATTATTTAAAGGGCGGAAACGCTCTTTTTTTTTACTCGCCGCGCTTTAGTGCTTTAAAGCGTTAAAATTTGGCCGACCGCCCACCCCCACCACCCACCTACAAATAAAAAATGACAAAGTGAACATTTGTTCAGTTGAGCGGCGGTCTAAGCTGAACATTTGTTCTCCCAAAAAAAAGAAAAAAAATTGAAAAAATTTCAAAAAAAGTATTGACAAATCCGGAAATCTATGCTATAATTTAGACAGAAAAAAGAAAGAGAGGACACAAAAATGATTAATATTAGAACACTTCGCAAGCTGCAAGACAATGATGGTTTGACTCTTAAAAACGGCAAAGCTATCACTTATAAAACCGGTTGGCAAGTAGCCACAGAGGGAATCGAAACAACAGACCAAAAGGAAGCAATGCAAGCAATCAAAGCTTTCGGCGGTAACTGCGGAATCTGGTTTGCAAATGGTATTTACTACATCGACAAAAGCCACAGAGTGAACACAAAACGCGAAGCGCTTGCAATCGGAAAAGCTTGCAATCAAATTTCAGTTTTGAAATGGGCAAACATGAGTTTGGCGTATTGCTAAACTCAATTTTTTTTGAAATTTTTTCAACTTTTTTTCAAAAAACTATTGACAAATGCGGGCGGTTATGCTATAATATAATCACAGAGAGGGAGAGAGAGGTACTCACCGAGCAACCCAATCCCTGAACGGCTGGGAGCTTGCCGAGCTGAAAAAAGCCCTCTTGCGAAGCGGCAAATCCACTTCAGCCCACCGCCCGCTCAGAGGCGGCTTTTTTTGCGCTTTAAGCGCTGAGCCGCGCGTGATCCAACGCCACGCGCGGTATTCGCTATAAAATTATATTATACCATTTTTTTTATCGGTTGTCAATTGGCAAACTGCACAAACATTCTTCCCAAAACTCGAAGATTTTTGTATACTTTGCACAAACTGAAAAAATTTTCAAAAAACTATTGACAAATAAAACAATCTATGCTATAATAATTACAGAAAACAGGAAAGGAAGTAACAAAAATGTTTGAATACGGAATCAAGAATGTGAACACAAATGAAGAAGATATTATCTTTGGTTACACCCCCGATGATGCTTTTAAAAGAGCCAACCTCAATCCGCGTGAATGGTTCATTTGGTACACGGAATTCGTGGACTAAAAAAATTAAAAAAGTTTCAAAAAACTATTGACAAACAAAACAATCTGTGTTATAATAAGTGCAGAAATTAAGGAAAGAAAGAGGTACAATAAAATGAGAACTAAAAGAGAAAAGCTGGTTTTAGTAGAGATTAAAAATGAAAAAACCCTACTTTCTGAAAATTGGGTTGCTGAAAGCGAGATTTTAGATTATCTCAATGCTTTCACAGACTTTGTCGCTTGTTGTAGAATTCGTCATAAAATAACCAAAACAAAAGTAGTTAAAGCAAAAAATGAAGAAGAGGGCGAAGGCTATCAGTATTGTTGGACAGAGGGAAAATTCCAAATCATTCCGATAAATTACACAAAATAAAAAAATTTCAAAAAACCCTTGACAAAAGGGTTTTTTTGTGCTATAATAAATACAGAAAGAAACGAAAGGAAGTAATAAAAATGACAAAGGCTGAAATGAAGAAAATCTACTCAAAGAAAAATGAAATCTATGTTTACCAAAACCACACACTCGGAACAAAATTTGATAGCAGAGGGTATAGCCGCAAGGGTAAGGCTTGGCTTGAAAAAACCGCTCACAACTGCGCAGAGCTGTTGGGTCACACCGTCACTTTTTATGTGATAAATGCGGTCACAGGCGAAATTCTGAGGGGTTGGGAATCCGAAACCAAAGCGACTGAGTAAGTCGCTTTTTTCGCCATAAAGCGTTCAGCCGCGCGCTTCCGGTCGCAGCGCGCGGTTCTTGCTGTAAAATTATATTATAGCATATTTTCGTCCGAAAGTCAATAGGCAAACTGCATAAACATTTCTCCCGAAACCGAAGCATTTTTGTGCAACTTGCACAACTGCTCCAACAGGCAAAGAAAAAGAGGGCGGTTAGCCCTCATCTACTGGTTCAATCACATACCGCAGACCGCTATACAAAACGCTTGCTTCACCAAGAATGCGGTCAATGATTGCGAGATTGCAATCTCTATCTTCCCATACTTGCAAGTTGTTACTGCTGTATCTCAACTCGCCAAACACTGTGATGTGTGCGAAAATCTGTCTCATCAGATTAAGCTGTGCTTCACTTGCATCTCCTACTTTGTTTGCGCTCACCTTATGGATAATGTCAAAGGCTTGTACTGCTGTCCACTTTCTCATTAGTTTGTACCTCTTTCTTTGTTTTCTGTGATTACATTATACCACACACTTTTCATTTTGTCAAGAGTTTTTTTGAAAAATCTTTTAATTTTTTTTGCCTGTCTGTTTTCCCACGCAATCAGCTTTTCCTCATGCCAAATTCCAAAAGGAACAACAGTAACAAGAAGAATGATACAAATGATTGCGGCAATGTCAAGTCCTGTGAATGTCATAGCTATTACCTCTTTCTTTATTTTCTATAAATATTATAACATACATTTTTTAATTTGTCAAGTATTTTTTTATTTATTTTTTTTATTAAAACACTTGACAAAATAAAAAATCTATGTTATAATAATTACAGAAAACAGAAAGGAAAGAAAGATTATGAAAAAAGTATTCTTAGCCGTAGATACCTATCCGTACGGAGATCGCGCTCCCGATTGCAATATTCTTTCCGCAGGTTTGAGTGTTGCCGCTGTTATTAAGAACATGATTGAGATGGGATACATTCGCGGAGATTGTTTAGTCACTCCCAATTCAAGCAGATGCAGATATTTTCTTGATGAATATCTCAAAAATTGGAAAGAGGAATTACCGCTTTTAACTCAAAACGAATTTAATGATTGGTTCAGCTATGCAGAATACGAAATTATTGATTTTCCGCTTTCTGACTAAAAAAATAAAAAAATTTCAAAAAGCCCTTGACAAACAAGGGCTTTTGTGTTATACTATTTACAGAAAGAGAGGTAAAGACCTATGAAGAAAGAAACAATCAAAAAAGCACAAAAGAAAACAGGCGAAGAACTGCAAGCCTATTTGCAAATCATGCGCAAGCATAATGTTGTAGAAGCCAAAAAAGGCAAAGGCGCAAAGTACAAGAGACATCCGAAACACAGAGGAAAGGAAGTGGCGTAGAATGAATCCGATTCATCAAGAAACAATTAAACTAATGAGGATGATTTTTGATCGACTCTTTGACAACGTAGAGACTGATGAAGCCTATAATCTTTGCTGTACTCTGTATGACGTTATGGAATACGTGCTAAGAAATAACTGCGAAGAACTCGAAGAAATTTATAAAAAATTAAATAGAAAAAATCCAAAAACCTCTTGACAAACAAGAGGTTTTGTGCTATAATAAGTACAGAAATTAAGGAAAGGAAGTAATTCAAAATGCTTAACACTTACAGAGTTTTTAAAAACCTCAGCACTGGCGCAGAGTTTGCCGAGAGAGACAATGACACTACGATGCAAGCTCTCGCTTGGGCGGTTCACGTCAGCACTGGCGCAGAATTCCATAACATGGAAGTTAATTCTGAAACCGGCGAAGTGATTCAAGAATGGGATTGGATTTCTGAATGAGAACGGCTTTTCAAGCCGTTTTTTTATTTCTAAACCGCCTTAAAGCGCTGAACCGCGCGTGCACTGGCGCCACGCGCGGTATTTGGCGTAACATTTTATTATACCATTTTTTTGAGCGAAAGTCAATAGACAAGTTGCACAAACTTTTCTCCCAGAATTTGGATACATTGCACAAAAAAAAGTAAAGGCTTTCGCCTTTACTTTGCTTTCTTGAAGTAGTAGATTAAAGCGTTGAGCGTATATTCCACTGTTTCATAGTGGTTAATCAGCTCATTGCATTCGCTACAATACGTCATAGGAAATTCCACCACAGCTGAGCGATCTTCACCAGACAAGTCATTCAAGAACTGTTCACAAACATTCACGAAAGAATCAAATTTCGATTTGCGGATTGCTGAACGCCGTTTTTTGATTTCCTTTGCAATCAATTCTTCATACTCTTGCAAGTCATCAAGATTAGCCTCACCGATTGCCACACGAATGTCAAGGGATTCATTTGTCATTGTTTTGTACCTCTTTTCTTTCTTTGTTGTGACTAAATTATAACACATTAGCCCTCATTTGTCAATACTTTTTTCAGAAAAAATCAAAAAAATTTTTCAAAAAAACTATTGACAAAATAAAAAATCTGTGTTATAATATTTATAGAAAATAAAGAAAAGAGGTAACAAAAAATGAGCGTTTATACACAAATCAAAGAAGCACAAGAAAACATCGTCAATAATTGGCATGAAGCAGGTGAAGAAGTCGTTGCCGCGTGCTTCTATTCGAATCCGTTCAATGATTCCTTTGAAGCTTTTCTTACGCATTGTACCCCTTGCGGCGGTAACTGGGGCGGTCTGTTGTTGAGCGGAATCGCTGACTTGTATCCCGAAGTTTACAACGCAATCCCCGATGACATGGGCTTAAATGCATTCAATTCACTTGTCTGTGTTTTGATTCTTCTGGGTGTTTACATCTAAAAAAATTTCAAAAACCCCTTGACAAGAGGGGTTTTTTGTGTTATAATAATTACAGAAAACAGGAAAGGAAATAACAGAAATGAAAAACCTTAAAATGATTTGCTTTGACATGGACGGAACAATCGCTGATTTCTACGGCGTGAACGGCTGGCTTGAAATGGGAAACAGCGGAAACACAACGCCCTATGAAATTGCAAAGCCCTTGTGGGACATGGTAAAACTTGCGGCAATTCTCCAAAAGGCAAGAGTAAAAGGAATCGAAATCAGAATCATCACTTGGCTTTGGGATGGCGGAAACGCAGACTTTGCAGAACGGACAAGACAAGCAAAGCGCGAATGGCTTGCAAAGTATGATTTCCCCTTTGACCACTTTCATGGAGTAAAGTACGGAGCAACAAAAGCCGATTCAATCCGCAGATACCTTGCAGAAAATGAAACCGCAATCATCTTTGACGACAGCGCAAAGGTTCGCAAGGGTTGGCACTTGGGCGAAGCGGTAAATCCGCAGACCGAAAACATCATCGAATACTTGCAAGGGATTCTTTGAAATCCCTTGCAAAAAAGTTCCAAAAACCTATTGACAAATTCAAAAAAGTATGCTATAATGTAATCACAGAAAACAAAGGAAGAGGTAAAAAAAATGTTCGTAAAAAATGAAGTTCTTTTCTCTATCATCCATACCATGTTCTTATCTAAATGTGTTGAAGAAACAATACAAGAAGAAATCCCTACACTTGAATTTGAGAACGAAGAAGCGTTCCTTGATTTTAACATTAAAATCAATGAAACCCTTGCGAATCTCGCAGAATTTGAAAATTTCAATGGCGGCGAATTTGTCACTACAATAAGTCAAGACCTCGGCGTGCTGATACTTTTTTTTATTGAAGAAGAAAATTTAAACATCGTTCAAAAAAAATTTTGGATTTCCTATTGACAAACTCTAAAATCTATGTTATAATGTAATCACAGAAAACAAAGAAAGAGGTAAAAAAAATGTTTGATTACTTGTTTGAAGACCTTGAAACTGGCGAAGAATTCCTTGTGCAAGCCGAAAGTAAAAAACATGCAATGGCAATTGCTCAAGAAAATTTTGAAAGTCCAAGATGCTATGGTAAAGTGAGTACCTATTACGCTGAAAGCTGCGGACTTGACACCTATTGAAAATTCATATTCCTTTTCATAAGGCTTTTGAAGGGCTGTGCCTTAACAACCCTATCCCAACATCTTCTAATTGTTACCTCCTTTCTGTCAAGGGCTTGCGGATTCCGCAAGCTCTTGTCAGTTTTGCACAAAAAGTCTGGTGCATCTTTGGTGATTTTGCCAATTGACTTTTGGATTGGTTTTGTGGTATAATTAAGGGTTAAAGGCTGCGCCGGCCGCTATCTCACGCAGCGGCCGGGATTTGCGCCAAAATTATATTATACCATTTTTTTCTTCGATTGTCAATAGGCAAACTGCACAAACATTTATCCCGAAACTGCAACCTTTTTGTGCAAAATGACGAAGTGCGAACACCCGGCGGTGTGTGCGATTTTGGCCCGGGCCGCTTTAGCGCACTAAAGTGTTAAAGCATTAAAGCGTGCATAAATATTCATTGAAAATGTATAAAAATTTTTTTCAAAAACCTATTGACAAATGCGTTTTAAAGTGGTATAATCTTCGTGTAATCAGTTAGGGAAAAGATGTTAAGCCCTAATAAATCAAGGTTACAAGAAAGGTTTTTTAAAATGGCAGAAAAGAAAATTGACCACCGGAAAAATTATCTTATGGTACTTGACATTGAAACGGCGAACAGTACCGAACAGGGTTTAGCCTATGACATTGGTTTTGCAGTCGCAGACCGCAAAGGCAAAATCTATGAAAAGCATTCACTGATGATTGCCGAAATGTTCTACAATGAGAACGAACTCATGCAAAGCGCATACTACGCAAAGAAACTCCCGCAGTATTGGGAACAGCTTTTGAATGGACAGCGCGAAATGGTTTCTATCTTGACCGCAAAGCGCATTGTAGCAAAGGTTATGAAAGAATACCGCATCAAAGACATTTACGCCTATAACGCACACTTTGACACAAGTAACTTGAATACAACTATTCGTTACTTGACGAAATCAAAATACCGTTGGTTTTTTCCATACGGCACAAAATACCATTGCATTTGGCACATGGCTTGCCAAACGATTCTTTCACAGAAGCGCTTTTTGAAATTTGCAAAAAAGAATAATCTGCAAAGCGCAAGCGGCAATGTTTCAACGAGCGCAGAAACAGCTTTTAAATACTTGTCGAATGATATTTCTTTTGAAGAAAATCATACAGGTTTAGAAGATGTGACGATTGAAACGGCAATTTTGGCGAAATGCTATGCACAACACAAAAAGATTGATACTTCTATCAATCGCCGCTGTTGGACGATTCCACAAAAAGGATACAAGGCTTTAGCGCTTTAATGCGCTAAAGCCCCCCAAAGGGAATTGTGAACAAATTGTAAACATTCAAAAAACCTATTGACAAATGCAAAACTTTTTGATATAATAGTCTTGCAAGGTTGAGAGAGACGAGGGAATCGGACAGCTCCAACCGAGCAAAAAAAAATTCAAAAAAGTTTGAAAAAACTCTTGACAAACTCCAAAAGATGTGATATAATAAAGTCACAGAAAAGGAAATCACAAGTCGCCAACAGGCGGTTTGAGATAAATAAAAAAATTTGGGTTGTGACCTACCACAAGAAAGGACGTGTTACTATGACTAACACCAACAGAATCACCAAGAAAGACCGCTACAACGAACTGCTTGCTATCGAAGCTGTCAAGGCAAATCCCGACCTTGTTGCATTCATCGAGCATGAGATGGAACTGCTTGCAAGAAAGAATGCAACGCCGAGCGGCGAACGCAAGCCCACGAAAACGCAGATTGCAAACGAGGGCATCAAGGCAGAAATCCTTGAAACGCTCAACGACTGCACCGAGGGCGTGACCTGTTCCGAACTGCTGAAACTCAATCCGGCACTTGCGGAATATTCTTCGCAGAAAATCGTTGCACTGATTCGGCAGCTTGTTGCAGAGGGCAAGGCAAACCGTGAAGTCGTCAAGGGCAAAGCCTATTTCAAGGCTTGCTAAACCGCAAAGAGGGCGGAGAAATCCGCCCTCAAAATTCCAAAAAAGAAAGAGGGCGTTTGAATGAATGAACAGCTTGAAAAATTGATTGCTTTAGGCATGACCGAAGAAGAAGCAAAACAGGTTTTACAAGATGATGATGAAATAGCGCACGGCGCAGACCTTTTCCCACTGACCCCCGAACAAGAAAAAGCAAGCGCACAGGCACGGCGAGCCGAGCGCAAAAAAGACACCAAGCCAAGAGAGCGGAAACGCAAAGAGGACGCCAAAAAAAGGGAATTGATTGATTCAATCGTTCAAAACTTAATTGCAGACAATGTAATTGTGACAAATCCCGAACGGCAAATCGACTTTGAATATCACGGGCGCAAATTCCGCATTGTGTTGTCCGCACCACGCACTTAAACAGATTGCACAAAATCCTGCACAGGGTTTTGTGCATTTTGCTTTGTGCAATTTGACGAATGCGGTTTTGTGCAATCTGCACAACTTCTGGCGGCAATCTTTGGTGAATTTGCCTATTGACAACAGGGCGGAAATGTGGTATAATAGAGGGATAGGCGCGGCCGCCCGAGGACTAGCGCCCCGGGCGGAGTTCGCCGTAAAATTATATTATACCATTTTTTTCGCGGAAAATCAATTGGCAATTTGCACAATGTTTTCTCCCGATATTTGTGCATCTTGACTATTGACTTTGTACCCCCATTGTGCTATAATTAAGGCACAGAAAACAAAGAAAGAGGTACACAAAAATGAAATTGCTTATCACATTCATCGCCCTGTCAATCGTCAATGTCATTTTCTCCACTATCCGCAGTATCACAACGATTAAAAGCGGAAAGACCATTGCAAGTATCATTAGCGGCGGCTACTTCGCATTCTACAACATTATGCTGATTTACACAGTCGCAGATTTTCCGATGTGGCAAAAATGCGTAATCACTTTCGCTTGCAATGTGATTGGCGTGTGGATTGTCAAACTCGTTGAAGAAAAAATGCGGAAAGACAAGTTGTGGAAAGTTGAATGCACCATCCCGAGCGAACAGCTTCCGCAGATGTTAGAAGATTGTGAATACTATGAACTTTCTTTTAACTACATTGATATTGAAAAATATGTAATCCTTAATTTCTATTGCCCCACACAAAAAGAAAGTGCAAATGTTAAGAAGCTGTTGAAATCCTATGACGCAAAGTATTTTGTGAGTGAGACGAAGGCGCTTTAATCCACTAAAGCGCCTTTCCAAAAAAAATAAAAAAAATTGCCAAAACCGCTTGACAAATTCCAAAAGATGTGCTATAATGTAATCACAAATTAAGGGTTGCGGCCTACCGCAAGAAAGGATTTGATATTATGAAAAAAGTTTATTTGGTCACTTTCGCTACAATACAAGATGAAGAAAGCGCATGGGATTTTGATGAGTATCAAGATGTAACAGGGGTTTTTAGCACTTCAGAAAAAGCATTTTCATACGTTGAAAGAGAATTACAGCGAATGTCTCAAAATTTTGACGAAACTCTGAAAAGTATGGCAAGTTGTGCTAATGGTCAATTTGAAGATTATTGGGAATTTGTTATTCCTATTAATCATTCTGCTTTTAATTATCCTATCTCTTGGGAGTGGTATGGTGCAGAAGTCAGAGGAATAGAAATTGATTTTGAGCTTTAATTAAAAGTGCCTAAAAAGGCACTTTTATTTTTGTGCATTTTGCCTATTGACTTTTGGGTTGCGGATGTGGTATAATTAAAGGTTGCGGTTTGCGGGCCGGCCCAGCTCTAGCGCCCGGGCCGGTTTTCGCGCCAAAATTATATTATAGCATTTTTTTCGCCGTTTGTCAAGATGGCAAGTTGCACAAAGATTTTCCCGAATCTTTGTGCATTTTGACGATTGACTTCTGTGTTTGCCTATGGTATAATTGTATCACAACAGAGGGAGAGAGCGAACGCCGAACGGGTTCCCCACCTCAAAAAAAATAAAAAAAATCTCAAAAAACTCTTGACAAAATCAAGAATCTGTGGTATAATAAAGGCACAGAAATGAGAGAGGAACATCAAAGAGAGCCAACAAAAAAAATAAAAAAAGTTTGGAAAATCTCTTGACAAACCGCTCAAAGTATGGTATAATAAGGTTGTAAAGAGGAATAAGACTTCGGGAAATCAAGTTATCGCTGACCTGTGATTTCCGCCAAAAGCGAAAAAAATTAAAAAAATGTCGAAAACCTCTTGACAAATAGCACAAAATGTGCTATAATAAAATCACAAAATAAGGGTTGCGACCTACCGCAAGAAAGGAATTGATATTATGACCAACACTCGCATCACTAAGAAAGACCGTTTCAACCAGCTTCTCAACATTGCCGAAGTTAAGGCAGACCCTGAACTCGTCGCTTTCATCGAGCATGAGATTGACTTGCTCGCTCGCAAGAACGCTTCGACTGGTGAGCGCAAGCCCACGAAGAATCAGATTGCCAACGAAGGCATCAAGTCCGAAATTCTCGACCTCATGCAGAGCGGAACTTCCTACCTCATTAGCGATATGATGAAGATGTTCCCCACTCTTGCAGACTATCCCTCTCAGAAGATTGTTGCCCTTGTGCGTCAGCTTGTGCAGAGCGGTGCAGTCACCCGTGAAGTGATTAAGGGCAAAGCCTACTTCACGAAGGCGTAACCCCTACAGGTGGGGGAGAAATCCCCCACCTACCCCAAAATCTTGTGGAAGGATGATTCAATGGCAAAAAATGACGAAAAGATGAACGCGCTTTTGAAACTCGGTATGACAAGGGAAGAAGCTTTACAGGTGCTTGCCGATGATGATGATATTGACCACGGCGAAGCAAAAGACTTTGACTTGACACCCGAACAGCAAAAGAACGCGCAGAAGTACACAAGAACAGGAACGCGCAAAAGCGCAAGCGGAACGAAACGACCGCGCAAAGAAAATCCGCTAAAGCGTGAAATTATCCAAGCGGTGTTTGCGGCAATTCAAAACTATGACAATCCGCAAATCACGAACCCCGAAAAAGAAATTTCTTTTTTCGCAAATGGGGAAAGCTTTTCAATCACACTCACACAGCACAGAAAACCGAAGGGCGAATAAATGTTCGCCCTTTGGGGAAGGGAATTAAGAATGGCAAAAAAAAGTATTCAAGCGTGTATTGACACGAACGATATTGACGAAGCATACACCCGCTTTAAAGCGTGTTCAAAAACTGTTAACAGATGGGAAAAAGTTTGGTGGGAAACTGTAAAAACAATTTACTATAATTGCAAAGAATTTTTGCAAGAGTATGTACTGGACGAAGTAAACCACCTTTTGACTAAAATCAAAGCAGTTGTAAACCGCAAGCGTCAAACCTATGGACAAATTGAATTTGATAAAAGCTTTCTTGACTTAAAAGGCGAGCAGTGCTATTTATTCAAATTCTATGATAAAGACGGAAAATTTCTTTGTACCAAAATCGGCACAACCACAAGAGATTTTTTGACAAGGTGTAAAGAAGAAATCCGCTATTACAGAGAACACGGACACACGACTGGGCGCGTATTAGTCGAAAGAGTTGTCAACACAAAAGAAGTTGCGGAAGGGCTTGAATCTTTTTTACGAGCTTATTTTATCAAATATTATCCCGATAAATTCCGCAAAAATGACCGCTTTTTCGGTGTAGATATTGACGCAAAATTGTTTGATAAACTCGAAAAAATGTATGCAGAACTGTAAAAACTTTATGTTTTTACAGTTTTTTTTATTAAAACTATTGACAATTTGACACAAATCTGTTATAATAATAGCGTGGAAGAGTGGCTTTTTATAAAAAAATCCCACAAAAATTTGACTTTTATACAATTTTTTTGTATAATTAAAATGAAAAAAGAAGAAAGGAGTCTCGCGGTATGTCTATCGAATTAGTGACTGCTTTGTTACTACTGGCTAAGTATTGCGCAAAATGCGACAACTGTGCCGGGTGTTCGCTGCGTTCGTTCTGCGGAAATGTAATTAGCGAATGGTAACTGATAAAGCCGAGCCGAGATCGGCTCAAATTCCGCGACTCCAAACCCATCCGAGAAAATAAAACGAAACGGCAAGGCGCAAATGCGATTGCCGTTTTTCCCATAATAAGCGAGTCCTGTGGCACTTTAGCACTTTAAAGCGTTGAACCGGCCGAAGTCTAGCGACCCGGCCGGAATTCGCGGGAACAAATGTTCGTCAGATTTTTCGATTCGACTGGCGCTTTAGCGCTTTAAAGCCAGAAACTCCCGAATATAGGACTTCGCTTGGCCGGCCAAGGACGCAGGACACAGGCCGTTCTCCCGATCGGTATACCTATATGGCCTTTTTTTCTATTGAAAGTTGACCCCGGCCGGCATATGCTCGCTCCCGAAATTGGAAGCCCCCACCCCTATCCGCCCGCATCGCTGGCGCTGTACCCGAACATTTGTTCACCGGCCGGTTTCCCGAGCCGGTGCCGCCCGTATTACCCTCATATGGCCGATCGGTTCTTGTAAAGTTGACCGCGCTCTCATACCAGTTTAAACCGATCGGTCCGCTATATCCCTCATTCCAATAGTGAAAGTAAATGAGCTGCGGCCCGCCAGCTCAAGCCGATCAGATTTGATTTTTATAAAAATTTTTGGTATAATATATATGTAAGATAAAGAAATAAATAAAAGGAGATAGATATATATGGATAACTTTGATATGAGTAAATACTTCGATGATTTCTTTGCTGCACATACTGGCGCAGGTGAGTCCATTGATGACATTATGGCTTCGTTCACCGATGCCGCAAACCGCGCTCTTACCGCTAAGAAAGCTGCAGAGGAAGAAAAGCGCAAGGCAGAAGAAGCTGCGAAGTTGGCTGCACAGAAGAAAGAATTCAAGCGTAACGATTTCACTCAAGTTATGGACCTCTTTATGGACTTTATGCTCGAATACGGATATATTACCAATAATGAGTATGATCAGTTCTGGAAAGATTGGAACACTGAGACTTGCGATGATTTGTTAGATAGCCTGGATGAGATTAAGAATCTTGCAAACAAGTTCTCTGATGATCTGGCCTTCTTTGCTGATCTGTTTGGCGGCTTGGGCGCTCCTGCTGAGAAGAAGAGCGAAGATAAAGACAATGTGCAGCCGGAAAAGACTGAGAAGAAAGCTCAGGCCCCTGTTAAGAAGAATCCTGTGATTAAAGTAAAACTGCCGAACCCTGAAAGCTTCATTGATATCCTCAATGGATTTATAAATAAGTAAGATTGCGGCTGCGGCAATGCACTCCTGCGGCAATGCACTCCTGCTAGTTACTATGAGGCTCGCTTTCCCTCCTTTCTAAAGTAGTCGATGTTGTCACGGAAATGAATATATACTAAACATCGAGCCTCGTAGTTACTTTTTATATAGCGGCCTGTGCCGATCGTCATAGAGTAGCCTCCTTGTTATTTTATAGCGGCTGGCCGCATTTGAACAGTACACCCCTAGTAGATTAAGTTCTATTAGGGGCGTTTCTTTGTACTGCGCGAAGCCAGGTCATACCGATCGGTGCGCATTGGTTTATATAAGGGCGCAAGAGAGAGCGGCCCGATCAGCATATTCTAATATACTAGTTACTATGAGGGCACCATTCGCGCACCCTTAATTTCATCCGTCCTATTGGACCGAAGTATGCCGATCGGCTTATACGTGTTGTCACCGCCCTCATAGGCTGCGCAGGCAAAAACATTTACAAAAAAAATAGGGTTTTTTTTACTATAAAAATTAAGATAGATTGATTGAACTTTTCTGTCCGGCCGCACGGTAAACCCTAGTACCGATCGGCTTACTCTATACAGGCAAAAACATTTAAAACACAAAAAGGGTTTTTTTCTTAAAGAAAAATCTTTTTAATAAATTATCCTTCTTTGTCCTCGCGCAGTCCCCCTTCTCCTCACATTCCAAAATAAAAATGCTAGCTTTGCGATCGGCTCGTGTAAAGTCTTTGTAAAGAAACGGCAAATTTACTTTACAGCGCCCGATCGGCATACTTTGGCACTTTTTTTGACACTGTCGATCGGATTTTTCAAATGAAAATTGCTTGTTGGTAAACAAGGATTTTTAATTGATTTTCCTATTTGTTCCTCCCGCCCGGAATAATACCAGCCCTATTAAAAAACCCGGCCGGTATAACCTAACCCAAGAGTAAGTGAATTTGCCACGATTTTTTGAATGATTTTGCTTGTTCTGAAACGTTGCAAATAAAAGGGTATATGTAAATGTTTCCGGCTGATAAAATAGGTAAAATTGCCTGAATGAAAACTGGTTTGTGCCAATAAAAAATGGCCCCGGTTCCAATAGGAAAGAAAAAAAAAGATAAGGATAAGGGTGCGGAAATGGGGAAATTAAATTGCGGTTTGGGTAGATGAAACCGATCGCACGTCTACTCGAGGATTTTCGAGGATTTTCAAGAATTTTCCACAATTTTAAACAATTTTTATATAATTTTATAATATTCTTTTATAATAATCTATAATAATCTTCTATCCTCTCCTCTCCATCTCCGCATTTTCAATTCAAATTCCAAAAACCTCTGCATAAAAAAAAATTCGCGGGAGTTGGCACGTTAGTGCCAGCTCCCAAACAGCGATTTTACCAGTCTGCCCGAAGGGCAGAGTGTAAAAGTTCGCGTAAAATTACAATTACAATTACAATAACAATTACAATGTATTTGACATTTCTTTACACTCTTTTACATTTAGACAAATTTGTCAAGTAAAAATATAGTTAAGACAAATTTGTCAAGATACTCTTATACAAATTTGTCAAGTGAGGCATTTTTACTTGACAAAAATTAAGACAAATTTGTCAAGATAAACTATCTATTTTAGACAAATTTGTCCAAAACAGCATTTTTACTTGACACGATTTCTGTCAAGCTAGTAACCACTTTGTCAAAGTCTTTGTAAAGAAAGGCATTTTTACTTGACAAAATTTTAGACAAAATTGTCAAGATAAATGTAAAGCGCTTTGACAAAAATGTCAAGATGGCGGAAATGCGCTCCTACTAGTTACTAACAAGTCAGCATTCCCGCCCTTACATTAATCAGCAATAATTTTCAGCCGAATCCCCGTCGAAGGGAAATAGGCAAAATTATCTACAACTTCATAGTCCTAAGCAGACTAATTCAACACGCTCACTTTGATTGTACCCCCCAAGTATTCACCGGGCAAGTCATTGCCGCCCTCTTCTTCTTCCCTCAACAATTCGGGGTATTCTGTCCTTATAAGTTTCAGACGGTTACTGACAGTCTAGCGACTAACACCCACCTTTTCGCCAATCTTATCCTATTTGAGTCCAGAAAGATACAAGTCCGCAATCTCTTTAAGTTGCAATTTCGCAATCTTACTTTCACTTTTAGATTCCTTCACGTGTTCCCATTTAGCCTAATTGCGCTTATTCAAAGCTTTAAAAGGTTCTAACATAATTTCAATATTCAAATCATCACTACTAATATCATCACACAAAATTAATTCTATTGCGGCAATAGCATATTCCCCCGCTTTACTCTTATCCCTCTTATATAATTTTCTAATCTAATCTAACATACTAGAATAAATAACACCAGTATTTCTAGTTTCTAATTCTTTTAATTCATCAGTCACGATTTTCAGCCTCCCTCTTAAATATTTCATCAAGAGCTTGTACTAATTCATCATTAACTGAATATGTCCAACATAAATATTCTGGATATTCAGGATTCTACATTGCAAAATCAGGATAGATTCCTTTTTCACGCAAATCCTTCATAATCTTTAATGAATAAATTATTTTCTTTGTTTGCTCACTTTGCTTCATTTGCTCATTTGCTCCTTCTCATTTATTCTTCTAAATGATTTTTATACTATTGAATAACACTTTTAACCCAATAATCATCAGAAGAAATCTATCCAGTTAATGAATATTCTAATGCGGAAATAGCTAATTCTCCCGCTAATTCTGGATAAACTTCATATACTTTTTTTGCTTCATCTAAAGCAAACTTACTAACAACTCCAGTTTCATTTCCTTTTACATTATTAAATTTTTTAATCATAATCAATCTTCCTCTCTATCAGAATTTTTCTTAATATAATCTTTCATAGCTCTGCGAAGAGCTTGAGACATAGATAAATCTAAATCTTTACAGAATTGCGCAAATGCTTCTTTCTCAGATGCGGAAATGCGTATTGTTAAAGTGGTTTGTTCTTCATTATTTTTAACCATATATTAAACTCCTTTCAATTTAATTTTATTTTTTCATAATATTATAAAAATTAAAATAGAATCATTATATAACTTTGTCCAAAAAATGTTGTAACACATTATCTTACAATTTGACATTTCAAAAATTTTATGATATAATAAATATAGAAAAATAGATATAGAAAGGAACGATGGTTAAATGGAACCAATAGCAAAAGCAGTATTCCTTTTTGGATATAAATATACTGCTGCGGAAATAGATGAATTAAAAGAAAAAGTATTTCCAGAAGATCCAATGCGAAAAAACCAATTTTTTGCAGATTATCTTATTGGACCTACATCAGAAGATGCATATTTTATTGGAGTTAGATTTGCGGAAACTGATCAAGATAGACACATTGAAGCGGAAGAACTGAAACTACAACCTTCACAATTGCGCGAATTGAAATATATTATGATGAATATCCGCATTACAGAACCTCCAAAATTTTATATGGCAGTAATTTATTAAGGAGGTTTTTATATGGCAGTAGCCACTTTAATGATTGGATTTAAATTTGATAATATTAATGAATTACATAAGCATTTCCGACAAGCTTATTTTTATAATGCAGGAGTTAATAAAAATCCTGATTTTTATACCAGTAATAATGAATCTAGTGAAAAATATAAATATAAAGTTTTTAAAGGATCTATTTATGAAAATTGGTATGGATGGACTGATGAACAAAAAAGATCTGCTTATAAAAATTTATATGACAAACAACGCAGTGCTTTATTAAGTGCAATCGGTTGGATAAATGCAGAAAGTAATTCTATTAGAATAAGAACTTTTAATAGAAGCGGAACTGCGAGTCAAAAAGTTATTATAGGAATTCCTATCGTAGAAATTACTGACGACAATAATCATTATGGAGTAATTACATCTCAAATTCCTTCTGTTGAAACAGACGCTTATTATGAAGATAGAGATAATTGTGTAAAATTGCAATTAACTGATACTCAACTTCAAGATTTTAAACAATTAGTTTACTATTTAAAAACAGAAAATAGACCAACATTTTATATATTTAACTCAACAGGTAGTTATACTCCTCTTTCAGAAAGTAGTGAGTATATTAATATTCCAGAAGAAAATTAAAAAAATATAGAAAGGGAAATAATTATGTCAAAACAAACATATCTTGAATGTATTGAAACAAAATCAAATCCAAAAGCTTGCGTTAAGAAACTTCTCATTGTCAATATGCGGGAATGCGTAGCTCAAATGCGCCATAAAGGTTATATGCCTACGCTCTGTAAAGACTGGTCTCTTTCAGCTTGCATTTGTTGGCTCTTTAAAGATATGAACCATCTCAAACCCGGCTATTATCTTTACGAATATTCCACCGAATCTACCGAAGATTCGATTCTTTCCGAAAAAACCGACTTTCGAGATGCTTTTTTAACTTTTCTTTCGTTTGAGTTTAATTTGTTTCCAATAAAAAACGATGAAGACAATACAGAAACTTACAACTTTTTGATTTATGTCGATTAAAAGGAGGATAATAATATGAGTTATATTTGGGCATATAAAGTAATTCTCGATTTGAATGATAGCAAAGACCCCAAAGAAGAATGCGGTTTTATTCACGCTGGAGACACTTTCAAGTCTGCAATAGAAGTTCTTGAAGAATATTATCAAGAAGAATTAAATAAAATTGTTCATCTTGAATGCATCCAAGAGGGAGATATTGTTACTGTTAACTCACTTGCGGCTTGGGAAACTATTAAAGCTTATCTTGATTGGAATAGTGAATTTATTGTTCAATAAGGAGGACGCGGAAATGATTATCTATAAATATCACGGCGAAGTTGTTGATTTAAATCCCGGCCGTACTTAGCCTAAAAAATTATATCTTAATGGACAATGCCTTGCCTCAAATAAGTCAGAAGCACAATTAACAATCACTAAAACTTGGGAAAATCACGGATATCGAGTGCTAAAAATAGAATTTATCGGAACTGTAGAACACGCAAAAATTATCACGGAAGATTTGCGGTTTTCGGAGGTTTACCGTGAAGACTCTTGATAAATATTGTAAAAATTGCGCGCTTCGTGACCCCAAGGCGCCGAAATGCCAGTTAACCGGTCTGGAAATCCAGCAAGGAGATATGGCTTGCGCTAGATATGTTACACATCTTGATGAATGCGGAATTTGTGGGTCTAA
>Ga0326511_10001374_pt1 | contig 20157 bp, 28 predicted proteins | sample 0_2496_0518_D_FD_203701 | JGI IMG/M metagenome (GOLD analysis project Ga0326511, IMG submission 203701) | Bovine rumen microbial communities from UC Davis, California, United States - 0_2496_0518 | ecosystem: Host-associated > Mammals > Digestive system > Stomach > Rumen | place: USA... | reverse complement strand
CCACTTGCGGTGATGCAGAATGTGATATTGTCAGTATCTCTTGGATTCTTGAATGTTCCGAGTACCTTGCAGTCTGCATCTGCAAAGACAAGCAGATAGCCGAATCCGTCAACAGAATAGACTTCGTTAGGACAATAGCAGTCCTCTGCCAGGTATCTTTCAACATCTTTATGAACTTCTCTCAGTTTCATCATTCTTTCTCCATCACAACATCGATAATCCAGTCAAGTAAACCTTCCGATGGTTGCCAGCTCATAAACTTTCTATAGCAACAATCACAATTCTCTTTTTCGTCTGAATCATCCCACTTGCAGTTATAGCAGTAGATGTTATCAAGTTCCTCTCTCAGCTTTGCTTTTATCTCTTCTCGTGTCATTCTTCTTTCCTCTCTGCCCATGCACAGAAACCATTTTCATCACATTGTCCATACATATCTAGGCAATATGCTTGGTCTTCTTCTGTAACGAATTTTTTGCAGTCTTTGCACCGAATCAGTTCGGGATAGTCTTTATCTTCAAACTCTCCTGTCATGTCTTTGACAATGTACTCTTTCATTCTTCTTTCATCTCCAGTTTTATCTGTTCATAGCCTTTTTTTCTTTTTCTCTGTGGCTTGTATTGCTTGCCAGTGTCAACATCTCCAAGCACGGAATAAACATATTCTGAACAGTGATTCACTCTTTTCACGTCATCGGAAGAAAGTACTTTTTCTTTTTCACCGCAATAATATGTATCACCGTTGGTACAAAATGCGCAGTATCTGCAATACTGTTTCATTCTTCCTTTTCCTCCGCATATGAACAGAAATCATTATCGTAAGGCATAAATACACTGAGATTTAATCCCATTAAATTTTTTGTATCACTCATTCTTCTCCCCTCTGTTTCATTTCAATGCATTCAGTTATTTTCTTTGAGATTGCGCTCCCGATCTCAGTCTCTTCGAAACAATCCCAGACAAAAAGCCAGATAAGACAAGCCAGTCCGAAGGCCATGCTTGCAAAGGCAAATAATAATATCGCCCCGAGAATATCTTCTACGTTCATCTTCTTAATTCTCCTCGAAATTCAATCCCGTCCATTTTCGCGCCACAGTTCGGGCAATATTTGAAGCTCGCTCGGATGTCGATAAAGAAGCCGCACATGGAACATTCTCCGATAGGACTTGCGTCTAACAGTGTTGCGTGCCTGACTGGCTCGACATCAATAGTCGGCATCTTGTCAATTTCCTCTTTCGTGACTACTGGAATAGTACCTACTCCATCAACATCCCATGGGATTGAATCTGCATCGACCAGCCGTGTCATTTTTCTTCCTCCAATTTGATGTGGTTTATTACCGACTGAATGGTACAGTGCAGCTCTCTTGCAATTTCTGCATTCTTCCATCCTGCTTTGTGAAGCGCGATCAGTTTTCCATGATCGACTTTCTCGGTCTTAGGCTTCTGAACGGCTTCCTGAATGACCGGTTCCTCCAGTTTGATATCTTCGTACTTGGCGAAAGCTTCCGCTTTCTGGAGCTGTCCGATGGTCGTTTCCACGCTGATCGGAACCAGCATGTATGTCTCCTTCCCTGCTGCAGCCTCTTCCATTGCAACCGGCATCAGGATCTCTCTGAGTCTTTTCATTTCTCTTTTCCTTTCTTCTCAATTGCGCTGATTTTGATTTTCAGTTCAGCCGCTTTAAGAATCGTTTTGTTGATCTCGGCATCGTTCGTCATCCCGAAGCTCTTGTTCGCCACTGCAAGCACACCGACCGGAAGCAATGCAAGATTCTCCAGCTTGCAGTTCAGAGGATTCCCATCCAGAAAGCACAGTCGGTATCCCTCTGGAACCGGACCATTTGCCTGTTCCCAGATATACCGCTGATACAGTATCCAGTTCTTCTGCTCCTTGCCTTCTCTGACTTTTATCCACAAATATTCCTTGCGCTGTGTGATTGTGCCGAGCGGCTTCTGATTTGCCGGGATGTTTCCCTTCTTGAAGAGTGTGCGGCGTGAATTCTCCTGAGCTTCCTTCGGCATGAATTCATCCCAGGCCTTCCCGGCACACCATGGTCGCTGGCCCTTCCTCCACTTGGTGTCAAAGCCGGAAGGCGTTTTATGATTCTTCTTCCAGCTTCGGATCTGCTTCGTGGTGAGCCGGACACCGAACTTTTTTTCGAGCATGTCCCGGATCTCCTCGGAGGTTCTTCCTTGGATGATAGTGACCAGCCAGTCTGACTGCTCATCAGTAAGAATGCGGTTATGCTCATATACTCCGGTTTTGGCAGGCAGATGATATTTGAGGTACTTGGCTTTCACATAATCGTAATGGATCTCTATGCCAAGATCCTGATGTATCATTTCTACCATCTGCCTGCGTGTGATCTCTGGAGACGCATGATCCAGAATGTACTCTGTTATTTCTGCCGGATACCGGTCATACACTCCTCTTGGCATCGCTCTTCATCTCCAGCATCTCCGGGAGTGAGATCTTCTGCCTGCTGCCATACTCGACCTGAAGCTTGGTCGCCTCCAGTGCCAGCTTGGCATTGTCGATGATCTTTCCGGAAACATCAGCGATTGCTTTCGCTCTTGTGATCTCTGACTGCAGATCGTCACCGGCAAGCTCTTCGTCACCGAGTCTCTCCAGTTCCGCAAACAGATGATCGTTCAGATCCGTTATCTTGTTCTTCATTTTTCTTACCTCTCCATCTTCCTTTGGAGTCACAGTCATAGCAGAACGGTTCTTTCTTTCCGAATGGACCGCGCCATATCTTCATGCGTCTTGTGATGTCTTTTCCGCAGCATGCGCAGACGATTCTGTTTTCCATGATCAGTGCCTCCTGCGGCGGCAAGTGCCGCCATATGTACAATAGTTGTCTGATTTTCTGTAAGATTCCTTGCGGAAGTCATTTTCCAGTTTTCTGTACTTGAGATATTTTAGACATTTGCCATGACATCCGATCTGTCTGTCCGGGCATCCCTTGCAGGGAGCCTCATATTTTGACGGTAGAAAATCTGACATTATTCATCACCTCAGAATGGAATATCGGGATCAGAGATCTGCTTCGTCGGACAGTCTTTCAGGTAATAGTCAAATTTATTCTTGGATTTCCATGGAGTGAACTCCCATGATTCTGAAGACCACCCGAAGATCTGATCCCATTGGATCCATTTCTCTAATTTATTCATTTCTTGAACCTACAAGCTTTAAGCCACTGGTACCAACATGGAATACCCTGCGCCTGTCAATGGCAGGCAGGGTATCCATGTTTCCGTGGCAGATCGGGTATCCTTCCTATAACTCTATATAAGGGTTGTAGGATGGAAAAACACAGTTTTTGCAGTTTTTACCCTTTTTTTTGTTCATTTTTAGTTCCTACAACCCTAAGGGTTATATGTAGGAAGAAAATCATAAATCTTCAGCGTTGCACCAGAAGCCTTTGTATCCGAGCGGTTTCATCGATGCGAAACCGGCTTCTTTGAGCCTTTTTTCGATAGAACCTTCAGCGATCTTGGCGCCTGTCTTCCTGACTTGCTCAAGGAAGTCCTGTCGCTTGATACACCTGATTCCATCCAGCTCATACTGTTCACACATCTCAATCAGATCGAATATCTCAGACCTTTGATTGTGCAGCACGAGCTGTGTACGCTTGTTATTCTCTGTTGACAGCAGATCACTGTCAGCCAGTCTGCCGTCGTAGTCGACCTTGTGAATGGGCCAGTCGAAGAACAGATCCACCGGATCGATGGACTTGAATTCTCTCAGAGTAGATTCCACTCTCCATGCGGTCCATCCCTTTTCCGCTTCGATCTCCGGTGCCCAGTCAATCTGTGTCATCGTTAGAATGGCATCCGGATCTCTGGCAAAGGTTCCGGCACCAGCCGCTCTGTCGATGATCGACTTGGCTGCACTGTTGCCTTTCGCGAAATGGTGAGCATATATGACAGCCGCTCCGGTTTCTTCTGCGATCCTGTCGAATCCGGAGACCATTCTTGCGACATCCCCATTGGAGTTCTCATCGCCTTCCATGACCTTGTAAAGCGGATCGATCATGACAGCGAGATAGTCTCTCTTCTTCATCCGGTTGATGATGATCGGCGCCAGTTCCGTCAAAGTTTTTCCTACGCCTCTGAGATTCCAGATCTCGATGTTCTCGATGTGATTGTCACTGGTCAGCTTAAGCTTTTTGTAGATGTCCTGAATGCGATGGAAGAATGACGCGGCATCAAGCTCCATGTTGATGTACAGGACTTTTCCCTGCTTGCACCGGTGCCCGATCCAGTTCATTCCTTCGGCAATGGCGACCGCCAGCTCGATCAGAATGAATGTCTTTCCGGCTTTCGATGTGGAAGCCACGATCATCTTATGTGACTGTCTCAGGATGCCTTCGATCAGCTCAGGCTTCAGCGGAGGCATCTTGTCCCAGACATCCTTCAGATTGACGATTTCCGGCAGTCCGTCATTGATCCCTGACACCCATTCTTTCCATTCTGCGAAGGATGCCATTCCGAGATGTGTATCAATTAAGAACTGCTTATGTTCGCCTCGCCAACATCCCGGCAGGCGTGACAGTCGTGACGGATTCTTATTGTTGTCATCGATTTCCATGCCTGCATCTTTACAGACATTTTTTATGAAGTTGAATTTCTGCCGGTAATCGAATTTTGATGTAGCATCTACTCTGACAAGAGCATGAACGCTCTTTCCGCCGGAGTAGACCAGTGCCGTCACCGGCAGCTGGATTGTCTTAATGACTTCGATCTGATCCTCGACAGGCATATTGTCTGACTCGACCAGGATGTATTTGAATTCCGCAACATTGGCATCCTCGACGCCGCCTCCATCCAAAGGATTGATTCGGATCCAGGCGCCTGCTTCCTTGTTATAGGAACCAAAGACCTTCTCGATGGGCATTCCCTCATTCAGCTGATCAATGAGCTGACCGGCATTGTAGTAATAAGTGCCGTTGCCGACAGGGACATATTTTCCTTTGGAATTGACGCTGGAGCGCATGGTATAACCGACATAATCGCCCGGTTCGAACATCGCTTCCAGGTATCTGACGGCATCTCTTTCCGGATTCCATCTCTCCGGTTCTGAGAATGCCGGTTTCTCCGGTTCTTCCAGATCGTCATCCTCCCATGAGAATGTGGCGGACCATTTATCCTTGCCTGCGATCATCTTCGGCAGCTTCTGCTGACGAGCTGGCGACCATCCGGATTCTTTTGCTTTCATGACAATGAAGGCACCGGACAGATCATGACGGTTGAAGGTGTTCCATCGTTCGTGACAGCACCCTTCCTCATATCTGTCGTCTGACCGCGACCATGCGTCCCAGTCATCCACTGAATAGCCTTCTTCTTTTAGTGCCATTCCGACTTTCAGCCATTCGGAATATTCCAGAGCTGCCGGATCTATGTAATCCAGCAGCTCGATAAGATCAATCTGATTCTCCATCTCACCACCTCAGCTCGACATTAACGTGAGGCTGATCAGAGTACAGTTTCAGCACTCTGGCATCGCAGATCTGCGCGTCGTCATCGTATGCGATGCGGTTCAGCGCGTCACATACGATTTTTCCGATGTTGTCCCAGTCCGGCTTCCTGAGCGGAAGCAGCAGGCCATCAAGCATGGCAGCTCTTCTCTTTTTGCTGACGCTTTTAGGAATCGGATAGTATGCGTAGATCCTGCAGGAGATCGGCACATCCGGTCCGATCGGTGTCCAGTCATCTCCTGCCGCCTCTCGGAAGCACAACTTCACGAGATTCTCATACGAAACTGTATCAGCCGGAGTGTAGGCATGACCGGAGCGTCCCAATCTGGGACGCGCCTTGCCTTTTGGATCTCCGGGAATAGTGAAGCAGATCACCATTCTGTATCGTCCCAGGAAGCCTTCTTTTTGGACGCTTTCGGCTTCTCTGCAGCGGACTTTTTCGGAGCGACGAAGTAGTCAACGTTGTTGTAATAATTGCCGTTGTACATTCTCTGTGAAGTCTTTACGAGGCCCTTCTTTCCGGGCAGTGAATCCCAGTTCGGGATGGTGAAGGTGCGCTGGCCTTCCTTGATCAGTCCGATCGACTTCATAAATGAGGCGATCATGCCGGAAGCTTCCTTGCAGATATAGAAGTTATTCTTCAGGAAGGCTCTGCCGTTTTCTGTGTCAATGTGCATGTTGACGATGACCTTGCCGCACTTCGGGATCTTCGGCCCTCCGTCATAATCTCCATAATCGATAGAATCGACAGTGAATTCATATTCACCCGGTTCCAGAAGAACATACTCCTGGTCTTCGATGTCAAAAGTCATCGTGTACTTGTTATCCATTATTCTTATCCTCTCTTTCTGATGATGGCTGCTTCGATCTTGTTGATGTTATGAATCAGATATTCAATGAAATCATCTTCGTATTCGCTGATCTTGGCCGATTTCGGATAGACGCCCTTCTCAGCAACGATGTCTTTCAGTTCCGCCTGAGTGATGCCTTTGGACTTCATGACTTCCTTCAGATCATCCAGCAGAGTCTTTCCCTGAAGCGGAGTCTCATCGTCTACCACATCGACATGCGGAGCGTTGACATCGAGATATTCCTTATGCTCCTGGATGGCGTCTGCAAATCCGCCGGATTCCATGACTGCTGCTGTTTCAAGTTCGTAATATTCGCGGATCTTCTGATCTACTGCCTTCAGATCGTTCGAGATCAGTTCATCATCGAACATGCCGACTGGAGATTTGACTGTGTCAGATCCGTTATTCTGTGTACGGAAGAAATAGCCCTCATCCGTGACGCAGGTCCTCAGGACGATGGAGAACATGCCCTCCAGTGTGATCTTCTCGTCGATCAGCTTGCCAATGGTCTTGGCTTTGACGCCTGATCCGTCAGCCGTGCTTTCGACATGCTGCAGGAAATAGACAATCGTGTCGGCAGGCAGCTTCTGAATGCATGAATTGACGAGATTCCAGAAGTTCTGACCGATCTCAGTGAACTTGTCGAAGCCTTTTTCCTGAGCGCGACGCATGTACTCGTTAGCCATCAGATACTGCGCATCATCGATCACGATGGACTTCTTATCGGTCTTCTTCAGAAATTTGGAGATCTCTCCGTAACTGTCGGAGCTGATCGTTTCAAAGTGTTTCTTACGGAATGGAAGAGGCTTTCCGATGACATTGACGACTGCCAGTTCGTCATCGGAGAAGTGCCTCAGGGAAGCGGATTTTCCGGTGCCGCTCTCACCGAGAATCATTACCACGATAGCCATTATTTAATCCTCAGATACTCTCCTCTCTCTTCAATGTGTGCGAAATCCAGCACTTCGCCATCATCTTCGATAGCGCTTCGAATCAGTTCTTTATCTGGTTCGAGTACAGTTCGACAATATTCAGCCGGAACATCACCGGTGATTGTGACCGGAAGCTTGCCGCCTTTCTTAGCAATCGAGAAGCTGAACAGTTCAGTGGAAACCTTAGATCTGTTCGTTGCCTTCATGGAAGCAAAGAGTGCTTCCTTGAGGCGGTCGACCGCTCTCTGCCGGTTCTTCTTCAGTTCTCCCAGGCGTTTGATTTCATTGTCATAGTTATCAATGTCAGACTGGAAGTTACGGATGATCCTGCCGTAATTGTCATATTTCTGATCAAGATCGTCTCCGATCGTCAGTGCTTCAATGGGATATTCTTCGTCTCCGGATTCCAGGACTGCCTGGATCTGCAGGTATTTCCCTGTAAGTTCATAAAGGCTGCTCATTTACTCTCCTCCTGTGTTTTCGGTTCTCTGTAATTCACATAGTAGCGATAGATGTTGTGCATCTTATTTCGTGTCTCAGCTTCTGTGTCGCTAAGCTCCGTGAGCCATTTGTTATACTCGTTCATGATCATCCGGTGGGAATTGACCTGATTCGCGGTTTCTTTCAGCAAGGAGATCGCTTCAGCAAGATCGTCATTTAAGCGATCAACCTTCCTGCGGATCAGGATCTTGTCGATCACCAGTGCCAGGATGAGCAAAGATAAAGCCAGATCTACGATCATCATTCCACCTCCTTAATAAGATCTTCTGCTCTGTAGACGAAGCGCAGCGCTTCCTGGATGGCTGCAAGCCGAGCGTCCTCTTCCTCGGAAAGATTGTGAATCTCCTCGGCTAAGACAAGGACTGATTCCTTGCTGGACAACTCCGACTTAAGCTCATCGATCAGATCTAAGATCTTTTCCATCAGCACATCACTCCGATCAAGATGCAGACGATTCCCAGGAATGTCATGCACAGCAGATTGTCAGCGTCCTCATCAGACACGTAGATCGGGCTTTTTACCCATTTGATTATTGTTTTCATAAATCTCTTCCTTTCTGATAAAATGGAAGTGGCCAATTTGCAAAGCCACTATCCCGGATGACTGTTCGCACCAGTCATCCATTTTTTTCGATTTCGGCATACTTTACGATCCTTGATTCCTGAATGCCGAAGTGTTTGACGAACAATCCAGTCGGGATGCCAAGATCGGCAGCGTCTGGATATTCATCTCTGAACCATTCGCGGAAATCCTTAGCCATTCTCTGAGCTTTTACAGATCCGACATCACACAGCGTTTGGATGTCTCGGACTGAGAGCCTGGACTTCATCAGGATCTCCAGCTTTTCTCTGTTCGTGCTCACTTTCCACCTCCAATCAATTTCTTCCATACGTTCAAGCTGATCGGCACATCGCTGAAGTCTTCGCCTTCATACCCTGCCACCAGGATGTCTCCGAAGAAGTTCGTCACATCCAACACAGTGCAGTTGTATGGAAGCTTCAGAATCCTGGCATCTTCGTTGCAGATGATCACGATATTGCCGATCGTCAGCGTTTCGATATAACCACCGACATGATTCTGCAGATTTTTCAGAGTATTGCTGATCAGCGCAACATGTCCGACAGGTTCATCTGCTTTTTTGATGATCACTTTGATCTTGCTCATGTTGTTCACCTCCTTTCTTTACCGTTTTGAAAGTTAGTTCTCAAAAAAATAAGAGCCTATGTCGGTTGCTTCTAAACGCAGTGCTTCAGACCATTTCAAGATATCGTCCTGAGACAAGTCTGTTCTTCCGTTTAATTTTGCGGTTACAGACTGTTCTGACAATCCGATTGCCTTTGCAAACTCTCGCTGAGAGCCAAAAATCTCAACAATGCGCCCTCTGATTCTGTTATATGTTTTTGCCAAGCTCATCACCTCCATGACCAAACTTTACCATTTTGAAAGTTCTCCGTCAACACGATATTTTAATTTTCTTAAAGTTTTTATTTCGGCTATTGAAAGCGAAAGTTTCAACAAATAGAATTAAAGCAGAAGGGAAGATTGATTATGGAGAGAGTCGCTACATTCAAAGACAGGCTGGAGCAAGCGATGGAGATGAAGAAAATCCGCCCCGTCCAGCTTCATCGATTAACTGGCATATCCGAAAGCACTATCAGTCAGTATCGTTCTGGCTATGCATCACCCAAAGCAAAAAATCTAAGTATTATTGCAAAAGCTTTAAGAGTGAATGAGGCATGGCTTTTAGGCTTGGATATTCCTCCTTATCCCGAATTGAATAATGACGTTTTTTTCACCGGGGATGACGGCTCTATTTTATCTATGCCGAGCGAAACATTTGATGTCATTCGTGCTTATGATGGTGCAGATCCTGGCATTCAAAAATCAGTCAGAATCCTTCTTGGAATTGAAAAATAAAAGTGCTCCTGGTAACAGGAGCTTAAGCATAGGTGGTCAGCCCTATGCTCTGATTATAACACGATCGGAGGCAAATTATGTCAACACAAAAGAATAAAAGCACCGGCAGGTGGGACTGCTGTTTTCGCGTAAGGAAATCAGACGGTTCCCTGTCAAAAACTTGGAAGAGAGGTTTCAAAACGAAAGCGGAAGCTCAGCAATATGAAGCTTCCCACCGGCATGAGGCAGCTGAAGCTTCCAGCGCCACATTTATGGTCCTGTTTGAAGCCATGACTGTCGCCTGTCAAGCTTCCGAGGTTACTTCCGAGCAGCGCAGGACGCGCATACAGCGCTACTGTGCAGCGATTGCCTCAAGACCGATGAAGGACTTGTCTAAAACCGATTTCCTTGCGTGGCGTGAAGCACTGGCTTCCTGTGACCTGTCAACCACCACGAAGAACGACATCATCAGACTGGTGAAGCAGATTGGTCGTTTCGCGTGGAACACTTATGACATCCCGGACAACACGAAAGTCATGCAGCCATTTAAGAAAGAACTGGACGATTACACAGAGATGGTGATCATCAATTACCACCAGTTCCGGAAACTGGTTGAGGCAGAACCGGATGAACTGATGCGGATCTTCTTCCAGACGCTGTTCATGACCGGCATGAGGAAGGGAGAAGCGAGAGCGCTTCAGAAGTCAGATTACGATCCGATCAGAAAACGGGTCCATGTCTACAAGGCGATGAGGAGAGACGAAGATTCCATCAAAACAACGAAGACAGGCCAGTCCAGATGGATTCCACTTGATGACGATACTGATCGAAAACTTAGAATGCTGGCAGAGCGCCCCGGACCGTATCTCTTTGGAGACTTCTTGCCTCTGTCGAATAACATGATCACCCGACACTTCAAATCAGATCTGGAAGCCGCCAAGCTTCCTGACATGAGGATCCATGATCTCCGGCATTCTCATGTTTCCTTGCTTTGGGCAAATGGAGTTCCCATCCCGGAAATTGCCAAGCGCTTGGGCCATTCCTCGCCGAAGACTACCATGCAGGCTTACGCTCACATTTTCGATGTCGGGCAGAACGCTTCGCTGTCTGTTCTCAACAGTCTCGTGAGTCCTCAGTGAGTCCACTTTTTCAAAAACCGCAGTTTCAAAGAGTGTCAAAAATGCGATTAACACTGCATTTTAGATACATTGAGATACGGTGAAATACATATCTATCGTATCTGCCAAGCGGCACTAGCGCCTGTAAATAGGCGCTTTTTTAATGTTTTGAGTCCTCATTGAGTCCTTTTTCTGCAGAAAAAGAAAAAAGACCACTCGATATGAGCGGTCACTCTTCACTGATTTCTTCTGTTTCCGGTTTCTCAGGAGCTAACAGCTTAGCATCCTCATCCGCCTTTTTCTTAAGAACATCCAAAGCATTGATCAGGATCTTCGGCATCGGCAGGCCCATGAGGCCAAGATTTTCCACGATGGAAATCCCTTCTGATGCCAGGAAAGAAATAATAACCGTATTCCGGATAAAGTCAGATCCAATCACATTGTCCAGCTGCACTGCCATGTATACAGCTAACATTATCCCAATCTTCCGGAACAGTCCCTTCATGCTTGCCCTGGACTCCAGAGCACCTGTTTCGGATTTCTTCGAGGCATGGAACACTCCGGCGACGATTAAGCCTGTCACATAATCGATAAAGATAAAGATTATTAATGCTTTTAACAATGAGTCCCAGCCGCCCAAAGCGGTGGCAATCACACTGCCGATCAAGCCGATCGCAGTGCAGAAACTTGTTCTCGCGCTAAACAGCTTGTCAATCTCATTAATTATTTCTTTCATTTTGATTCTCCTTTACATGCATAGAAAGCAATACCTTCGCCGTCCCAGCCGAGCTTTACCAGTTCATCGTATTCGCCTTTGTTTGCGGTATAGAAATGTTCTTCGCCGTTTTCGTTATAAAGTCTGTAAATCGGCTCTCCACTCTCATCGTCAGAGTAGAACGCTGTGCCTTCATTCTCCCAGCCGTTTGCAGCAACTTCGTCCCGTTCAACACTGCTTCGTGTCATCAAGTGGTCGCCGTCATTCGGGTTATATAGTCTGTAAACAGGCGTTCCTGTTTTCGGCGCTTTCCAGCCCACGCCTTCATAGGTCCATCCTGCTCTTGCCAGGCTTGTCGCTTCACCGTGGTTGAGCGTGAAAACATGCTGATCACCATTCGGGTTATACAACCTGTAAACGGCCTGCTGAATAATGGGGATCGGATTAAATGTTGTAGTGTAGATGAATCCGAGAAAATAATAATTCACACCAAGCGCATACGTTCCATTCACACGTTTGAATGTTCTTCTTCTCCAGTATCGCCCATTTTCCTTTGTTCCGCTCCATGCGCTCCCAGTGCTTGTAAAATCACCGTGGGAATTGCACGTTTCTACAAATTCGACATGTCCTGCGCCATCCCCGGCATTGCCGGCCTTGCCTTTCCGCCAAACGGCAATTGCGCCAGCTCTTGGATACTGACCGCGCTCAAGACCATCTTTGTAATTCCAGTAGTTTTCAGCGTTACCCAAGCACAGATTTTCGTCAGTCCCATTTACTTCAATTGATCTGCCGTGAACATAGCCAGTACAGTTAGGGAGAACGGAGCCTTTATATGTTCTTCCGTCCTCGTTTCCAAGAATGCAGTGGTTTTTTCCTCCGTATGTTGTTTTTACATACGCTGCGTTTGTCGCGTCTGGGCATACGGTCCTTTGAATAAACTCTTTCATCCCTCAACTTCCTTTCCGGTTTTTCGTCTGTGAACGTTTGTTTCTTTAATTTAAAAGAGCAGATCGCTCTGCCCTTACATGTATCTTCTGTATGAATTCTTTACGTTCTCTTTGTCGATGCAGTAGTACTTCATTGTCGTGTTGATGTTTTCGTGGCCGAGAATCATAGCAACTTCTTGAATCGGCATGCCCAGATCTATCTGGCTCAGTAAGGTGAACCGTTTGATTTCCACAAAGTCGCTCTAGACTGTTCATCCAGTGCTATAAATCCGCTAGGATTTTCTAACCACATCTTTTTCGGATGCAAACTACAAGTGAGTCCCTTTCTCATTCCTACTTACCTTAGGCGATTTCTCATTCCTACTTGTGTAGGCGAACTTTCATGGTCAGACCTCAGTCACTCCAAGGGGCATAATGCTCTTGTAGGAATCTTGTTGGAATCTTGTTGGAATTTTTGTGACTCCTACAAGCTCTAACGCTCGCTAACACTCCTAACGCGTTAGATGCGTTGGCGTGTGTTAACTGACTTAAAGTGTCCTTTAATTGTGCATCAGTTCAGGCATATCCATAAATGCTTGATATGCAAGGGCTTCAGCACCTAACGCAAGCGGATGCACATTGTCTGAAGCAAGATAATTAGGATACCATGTATCACCATAGGCTTCACCATTTACTGCCTTTGCAAAGTCTATGTACCTTAGTCCTGTTGACTTAACATATTGGTTTTTGAACTCGTTTCGTTGGGTTGGTGTGCAAGGAATTGTGGCAAGCACTAAATCAATGCCATTATCTGCACAATAAGCGATAACTTCATCGACGCATGTTTTCCAACTTGCATTTACCGCACTTTCGGTATCTGCATCATTCATTCCCATTGCCCATAACAGATGCTTCGGTTTTCCAACTGATACTGCATTTCTGAAAGATGTAATGGCAGATGCCGAATTTCTTCCACCGTATCCATCAAGATAAAACGGGTCAAATCCATTATCAAGAACGTAATACGGCCATCTCTGATCTGTTCCAAGAGTAACGTATGAATCGCCAAACACATAAATATCTTTGGAATAATCATCATTCACAAATTTCAGTTTTACATTAGTCATTGACTGACTGGAATACTGATAGTTTAAGACTGCGAACGCTGAACCGTTAGAACCGTCCCACTCTACGTTTTCAATGGTATATGATCCGCCTTTTGTCATGATGATAATATCAGCACTCAAGATTTTCGTAATAATGATAACCTTCAAGAATGTATCAAGAGTTAACCCATGTGTGCCGGTGACTACCTGTGTTTTTGTAGGTGTGTATTTGTACACTGTGTAGTCTGTTGGGGTAATCTCAACGCTAGCACCCGTGTATAGATTTCTGCCTTTGCCAATCTCAACAAGCTGAAGATTTGTTATCATCCCTTCAAAAATAATTCTTGTGTTTTTCTTTGCGTGGATTTCAGAAGCGGTGATAATGTTCCCTGCGCTCATCTCCGATAACTGCGATTCAAATACTCCGTTATAGATTTTTTCATCTGCTGATGCCGGATGATATAACCAAGGAATATTATATTTTATCGGAGTTGGTGTCAGTTCTGAACCTTGGTTAATGCAATACGATTCTTCAGGATAAAGCGTATGCTTGAATGAAATAGCAACATATTTTGCATCGCCTGTATTGAATACTGTTAGATTTTCAAGACGGCTAATAACGTTTGTTTTGTCACTCATCAGTAACAGAAATCTCGCATTTGTGCATATATAGTCAGTGTTCGGTGTGACTTCAAGAATGAATGCGCTATATTCAGCATTTTCATTTGTGAATATTACATTTGAGTCTGTGTTGTAATAGTATCCATTACTGATTTTATCTGTTGCTTCTGAATACAGATTTCCAACAGGATAATCTTTATAGAATGTTCCATCTGTAAGTTGTTCCGTTAATTCTGCATTTTCATTTCTTGCGATTCGGTCGTTCGCAGTTAGCAGTTTAAACGTGGCATCTGATGCTTCTGATGCAAGTCCGCAGAAACGAATGTATTTTCCATCGTCATGGATTTTTACAAGGTTATCTGTGAAAAGCTGACCGGGAATCATAGCAGTAACATCAGCAGATGAATAGACAGCGAGTCTATGATAATTATCATTTACAGGTGAATTTTTTTCGTAATATTCACCTGCAATGACAGGGATAAAAGCACTTGTGTAATATCCTTCAGCACCAGCCAGTCCACCGTCACTGTCAATGCGCTTGTTGGATTCTATCGTTTCCGCATTGTACAGATTCGGAGATTCGCTGATGATGCTTAATGCGTTTTTTAAGTCAGTAATATCATTCTTATTCGTCTCGATCTGAGCGGCAGATCCTGACACACTGGACGCGGCTGTTTCCGCCGCACTCTGTGCTGTTTCTGAAGCTGTCTGAGCCACCTGAGCCGCGTTCTTCGCCGCCACTGCATCAGCCTTCGCACTGGTGGCTGTCGACGCACTGGTGGAAGCCTCCGAAGCCTTAGAGGTTGCTGTGCTTGCGGCCGTGGATGCCGTTGATGCGGAAGTACTTGCTTCCGATGCTTTCGTTGTCGCCGTCTGGGCAGCGCTTGAGGCTGTTGATTCACTCTGTGCCGCATTCGTAGCACTGGTCAGCGCTTCTGATGCTTTTGCCGTTGCTGTTGCTTCTGATCCGGCTGCCGCCAGAGCTGACGCAGCAGCTGCTTCGGCGCTTGCTCCTGCATCCTGGGCAACTGTGGCATAACTCGCCATCAGCTCCGCAAATTCTTCTTCTGTTCCTGTGTAGCCTTTTGACTTGGCATAGCCATAAGCCGTAGAAATACCTAAATCTTTCATCTGTCCTCCTAATCAGTCACGAACAAGTGTCCATCCTGCTGATAGAAATCTACGTTGACATTCGGTGTACGATCCATCATCAAATGACCATTGATGATTTCGAAATGTAAGTAACCGCTGAGTGCTGCAGCCTGTTCTGCTCTGTCTGCATACTCCTCGGCGGTAGACTCTGATTCTGCTGCAGCGCTGGCACTGACTGCCGCTGCCTGAGCGTTGATCAGGGAAACAGACTCAGATGCTGCGGCCGCCTCTTCTGATGCTTTCGCATTAAGCTCCGATTCCCTCGCGTTAGCAGCAAAGGTGCTTGCATCGCTCGCCTGATCGATTGCAATCTGAGCCTGATCTGTTGCGTCCTGCGCTTTCTCGGTGGTGACATCCACTGCATTGTCCAGCGCCGCGATGGCCTGCGTGATTGCATCCTGCTGGACCGGTGTCGGTTCCAGATCTGACGGCTGAGGTCTGTTCAGGACTCCGATACTGATCGTGTACTCTGTCTCGCCATCATCATCACCTTCGTGAAGGAAAATATACGCCTTCACCGTGCCGGATTTGAGAAGATGATCATCCGGGATCGTTACTGTACCTGTTCCGTCTTCGTCTGTGCCTCCGATCTGAGTGACCGACTCTCTCGCACCAGGTGCCACAAAATGGCACTCAAAAGCAAAAGGCAGATCAAGACCGATGATCTTAAGAATCTGCCCATAATCGTACTGAACGATCGGTTTCGTCTGTACAGATCTGTTATGACCTGTGAATGATGCTAATACTGTTTTGCCTCTATTCTCCGGCATCCTGCACCTCCTGAAGTTCTTCAGTGACCGCTGGCGGTTCCACTGTTTCTTCCTTGGTTTCGTTCATTTCATGCATATAAGCCTGTGCTTCGATCTGCACCATGGCATTCAGTTTTTCCTTCAGGACAAGCCTCAGGACTGCCGGAGGGAGCTGAGAAGCTACGCACGCAGCATCGATTTTTTCTTCAAGATCTTTGATTCTGACTGTTATTCCCATGTTCCCTCCTAAATCGTTGCCACCTTCGTGGTGTCAACATAAACTTCCAAGCCTGTTCCGCTCACCCACTTGAAATGAATTGTATTGGTCGTGTCGCTGAATGCTACCGGTTTGCCGTTCCTGTTCAGAGCACCTTTAGCATTGAAGTCATTGTTAACCGTCACGCCTCCAGAAGCCACGAGAGTCAGCGTATTTGCCGCCTCGCTTACCTGCACATAAGCGATGTTCGTGTTGTCTGTTTTTCTTCTGAAGATCAGCGTCGGATATCCTGCCGTATTTGCGTATGAATAGATGTTTCCTGTTTTCCCAAGAACCACTCCGCTCTCGCCGTCAGCGAGTGCGCTCTTCCCAACATACACTCCGTCGGTTACACCCAGTTCCAAGGCTCCGCTCACGATTTCCTCAATAAATGAAGTGGCAGCAGTGGATTTCTGATAGTGGAATCCGATATAAGATCCGGATGTTTCATGAGTCAGGTGTATCGTACCGTCAGTGCCGAGATACAATCCGGCATTTGCATCACTCCATCCGGTCTTTGACTCTCCCAGGATGATGTTCTTTGTGGAGAATGTCGGCAGACCGATATTGAATCTGTTGCTCTGCGCAGCCGCTCCAATGCCTGCTCCAACAAGTGTTCCTGTACTGTTGGAATAAAGATCTAGCGGCAGCAGAGCTGTGGAGATTTCTTTCGTTTTGATCGAGGAAACCCCGATCGCGTCCGTTACCGTCACTCTCAGAGTGGCTGTGCTGTCAATCGGAACGGCAAGATGAGATCCGGACGACACAGACTGCCATGAGCCTGTCCCGATTCGGTACTCACCTGTGACCGTTCCTCCGGAACTGAACTTCGTTCCTGAGAATTCAAAGTAAACATAAGGACCGCCAGCATCCTGGGATGTGGATGTGTCGTCAGCTGTTCTGTATCCGCTGTCAATCGAAGCGGACGGAGCTGTCCATCCGTAAACCGTGACGGTTCTTGTTTTCGTGTCTGTGGCTCCTCTGGAGTCCGTAGCCGTGACCGTGAAGGTCAGCGTGTAATTGCTTGAGGATGCTCCCACTGTTGCCGTGCGAAATGCCGCTGTGGCTTCTGAGGAAGAACTTTCCCTCATCGTGACCGATGGACCGGTTGAGGAAACCGTGACTGTTGTGGTCACTGCCGAGGCTCCGCTCGCAGCCGTTACAGATGTGTTGACCGTCAGATAAGATCTTCCTGCGTATGCTCTGCCACTGTATCCGTTCGTGACTGCCACGGAGCTGATTGCCACTGTCGGATGTACGCTTGAGTTGTCGATCGTGACAGCGAACGATGTTGAGCTTGAACCAATCTTCGTGCTTCCGGAATATGTATCGAGAGTGACTGTGACCGTTCCGGTCTTTGAAGACAATTTCGACAGGATCTCGGAATCCGTGAGGGTGAATGACTTAGATCCTGCTCCGGTAATGTCGCTCCATGCCTTGATCGTTGTGCTGCCGATCTTCGCGGAAGGTTTGTATGTCATTCCGGAAATGCCGGTGAATGTCATTGTGTTGGCTGTCCCCAGTGACGCATCAATGATGATCGACTGGTGTGCTGCAGTCACTGTGGCGGCTCTGGGAATCGTTGTGAGTGTCAGGCTGACACTGACTTCTCCGCTCCCCGGAACGGCTGAAGCACTGTTATTCTTTGTGAAGACCGCTCTTGCTGTTCCGCTGCCGGTTCCGTTGCTGTTATGTGCCACATCGAAAGTGGCTGTTGCTTCCACTGTTGTTCCGGCACCGATTGAGGGAACATTGATTATAGCTCGCTGAGTTCCTGCCCAGAAGATTGCGAGTGTCGGATAGGGATTCCCGACCGACCACGCTGTCACGCTGGTGCGAGAATGAAGCTGAGCCTTGACTGTGATATTTGATGTATTCGCTGATGTGTTCGTGCTGTTCTCCACAGCCGATACGATCAGGTCAAAATCATTATTTGTGTATCCACTTCGGGAGACTACTGTACTATTTGATGCCATCAGCTTGTCCTCCTTGTGAATGTGAGTCTCGATCCGTCAGATGATGCAGCGATCCTCCACCTGTTATTCACGAGCGTAGGAGAGCCGACAGACAGTTCGGATGTACCGAATCCGTCTGCAGCGATCCATGCATATTTCGTGGATCCATCGCTGAAGTACAGCTCATCGTTGTCAAAGTATGAGAAGATCGCAGAATGATTGTTTCCGATTCTGATCGAACCGGTATCCGGATCTATATGGAAATTGGATCTGAAATCTGAATCGAGCCTTGAATATAACTCGATATACACTTCTCCGGTGTCCAGATTCCAGTATGATCCTCCACTGTTGCTCTGAATGATACCGGCTTTCAGCAGATTCGCGTTCAGCGTGCCGACATCAATGAAATCAGCGCTGAAGTGTCCGTCAATCGTCCAGGCTGAAACGAAAGCCTCCGGATCATAGCCGGAATGTGAGAATCCGATTCCGTTCTTATTGATTCTGAGAACATTCACCGCATCTTCAAGACTCGGAGAATCCAAATAAAGAGTTTCCTGCGGCCTTCCATCAGCGTCGGTGATCTCTACTTTGTATCCGCCTCTTCCGCCCTTTAACAGCTGTGTCTGCTGATCGAGCGCCTGCCCGATGTAAGACTTTGTCGGTACATTCTGATAGACTCTTTCCTCAACGCTCTGCTGGATTGCCTGGGAGAGCGATGTGCTCTTTTCTCCCAACTCCATTGAAACGAATCGTTCCAGAAGAGCGTCATAGACCGTCTTGACCACTTTCGCTCGCGCTGTGATGCCGAGCTTCTCATAGATGATTCGCACTCTGTCAGCAAGACGAACGCGCTCCAGCGAAGCGAAACGAGCGTATTCGGGACTCTGCCACAGCTGCGCGAAGTTGATTGTCAGTGTTTCCTTGAGCACCCACGGATCGCCGGATGCCGCAGTAATTGCCGCCGTTCTCAGCTGATCCTGTGTCGGCGGTTCCTGAAACTCTTCAGAGAGATCCAGCGGAACACACTTTTCAACTGTGTCTCCGCTCAGGATCAGAATCGGATCATCCAGCATGACTGTTTCTTCGCCATACACATCTGTCCAGTAAGGCACCACAGCATTGTATGAACCAGTGGAATCGACTTCCTGATTCAGTCTGATCAGATTCTTTCCGTACCGGATCTCGCCTCTATCCTCACCTCGGTTGACATGAAGCTTGACAGTAAACTTGTCGAACTCATACTCACCTTTGCCATAGACATCCAGAATGGAGCCTGCCATGCCTCCGAGAACGCTCCGGACTGTTGCCGGATGCGTCAGATTGAAACCGCTGGAGACCTGCTTGTCTGTCCAGAAAGTGAACGGATTTGTCGAAAGGCTATTGCTCACCAGTGATGCGATGGTCTGCACACAGCTCCCTGCCGTAAACGGTCTCAGGACGATGTTATTCAGTCTGTATGAGATGTGCTGGCAGTAGAAAGTAACAGCTCCGTCAAGCGGAGCTGATCTTCTGTAAATTTCGAATGGCTGCGGAATCTTAGTATCATCGTGAGGAACGAATACAATCCTGCCGTCGACCAGGTCATTGAATCTCGGACCGTTGACAGGATAAGTAAATTCACACTCATAGACACCATTCAATTCTTCAGTGACGATGCATGAGATACAGTCAGTCAGCCTTCCAAGTCCTTGAGACTGGAAGGCTGTTTCTGTGCTTTCGTAAAGAATGGGGATCATATCGTCCACCACCTCGGTGTGATTTCGACCTTGGTAATGCCAGAGCCGAGGTCGATGCCGTTAGATCCGGATTTCAGCTTTGGATAATCCCATGTCGAGAACTGAACATATTCATTCAGCCGTGTTGATCCGTTATAGCACTCCATCAAGTGGCAATCAATATCCG
>Ga0326511_10001373_pt1 | contig 20165 bp, 29 predicted proteins | sample 0_2496_0518_D_FD_203701 | JGI IMG/M metagenome (GOLD analysis project Ga0326511, IMG submission 203701) | Bovine rumen microbial communities from UC Davis, California, United States - 0_2496_0518 | ecosystem: Host-associated > Mammals > Digestive system > Stomach > Rumen | place: USA... | reverse complement strand
GACTCTGGCAGATAGTTACCATACCAATACTGGAACTGATATACCGCCTATTGCTTCTATTAGCGGTAATACATTGTCGATTAACTATAATGGTCGGACATATAGCAGTGGTTACTATGTAATTCATTTGTCATAAATCCCCTCAACTATCCGAGAGGGTAGAAAGAGAAGAATAATGCAAGTCATAAGACAAGGCAACATCACAGGATTCAATGAGGAACGAAAATGACAGAACCGATAACAATTAACTTGCTTTTTCAACTTGGCGGAATTATCGCTACTATTTGGGGCGGATATAAAATCTTAATGGAGATTATCAAAACAATAGGAGCAAAATACGTCAAAGTGAAAAAGCAAGAGGAATTAGAGCCGACACTGATTAAGAATATTCAAGACGAGCGTGACAAGATATACGCTAACTATGATAGGCAATTAGTGGATATTCGGGCAGAGATTGACGATAATCACACGGACACCGAAGCGAAGATGCAAGAAGTACGGGCAGAGTTAGAGATGCTCACGGAATGTATGTACGCTACGCTTGATGGACTTCATCAATTAGGCTGCAACGGCAAGGTCACGGAAACGAGAAACTTATTGAATGAGTATCTAATACGGAGAGCGCACGATTGAAGAAACTTGACATAACCACAGATAAGGCACTCGTCTTTTCGGCAACCATGATAATCGTATTTACGATAGTTATGGTTGTTTTATTTTGCAAATATCAGACAGTCCCCGATGCGCTGATTGTGGGATTTTTCGGGGCGTTTGGTCTTGAAGGTGGGTATTGTGCATTTATCCACAAGACGAAAAAAGAACATAAGGGGGTACAAGACGATGACGTGGTTGGCTGAAAATTGGTATTACATAGTATTTATCCTATTGGCGGTGTGCGTAGTTGCATACGGAATCACGGCGGGCAAAGTCAAGGAATGGTTGAAGTGGGCTGTACTTGTTGCCGAACAGGAGTTAGGTAGTGGAACAGGACAGGCTAAACTTCATATGGTTTACGATATGTTTGTCGAGAAGTTTCCGGCGATTGCGTCAGTGCTTCCGTTTAATATCTTCTCCAAGTGGGTTGACCTTGCGCTTGACTGGATGAGAGAACAGCTTGAGAAGAATGAGAACATCAAGCTGATTATTGAGGGGTAAGATATGGCAACGATTGAAACCTTAAACTTCATAGGGCAGATAGCCCCATTGATTGTAGCGGAAGGCAAAAAGCGGGGATATAAAATCTTCTCGACTGTCATAGCGCAAGCAATCATAGAATCGAATAGCGGCAAGAGTAAATTGAGTCAGCCGCCTAACTTCAATTACTTTGGTATCAAATGCGGTTCGGCATGGCTTAAACAGGGCAAACCCTACGTCTCGATGAAAACTAAAGAGGAATACACCGTAGGGAATTTAACCACGATAACAGACGCTTTTCGGAAGTATTCAAGCATGGCGGACGGGGTAAGCGGATATTATGATTTTATCTCCACAAAGAGATACGCTAATCTAAAGACCGCTACAACCTATCGAATGTATGCGGAATACCTGAAAGCAGACGGCTATGCGACTTCATCAACCTATGTGAACACCTTATGTCGGACTGTTGAAAGTTACAACTTGCAGATTTATGACACCGGGGAATTGCCTTCACAGTGGCAAGTCGGCAAAACGTACACCACACAGCAAGACTTGAACATCCGGCAAGAGCCAAACGGCGATGCAGTTCCGTATAATCAGTTGACGGCAGACGGGCAGAAACACGCTTTTATTTCTCCGAGTGGTTCATCGGTGTTAAGGCGTGGCACAAGGGTTACTGTTAAAGCTATTAAATCCACGGGTACATCTACTTGGTTACAGATTCCTAGCGGTTGGATTTGTGGTAAGAACAGCAAGAACATATATGTAGTTTAATTCTTTTTCATTAGTTTTCCTCACTGGGGACTGTCAGAAATGGCAGTCCTTTTTGAGTGCAAAGAAGGGGGTATGAAATGGCAGTAAAAGGGTATATCGGGGATTCTAAGGTTAAAATGAACAACGGAAGCACCCGTATTCAGAACGGTGTTGTATCGACAGTTGGAAACCTAACAAGTCAGGGTTATCCAAGTTCGATAGGTTCATCTTCGGGAAGTACCGGGGGAACAAGGACGATTCGTTCTACTGGGAGTGGTTCGGGAAGTTCGTCACGTTCAAGTGGCGGTTCAGCATCGGGTTCAGCAAGTGCTTCAAATATGGCAAATGCCTATAATGCGCTTTTGGCGGCGTATAGGCAGAACGACTATTCAGATTATTTAGCACAGATGAGAGCGGCGGCACAGGACGCTTACGACAGAGGAATGAGTGCGCTTAACAGTGCGTATGACAATCAGATGTCTTCATTGTCAAAGAACCTGAATGAGACAAGGAATCAGTTAACTAATCAGTACAATAGGTCAAAGCAGAACATTACTGATGATGCGGCGGCTTCGCTAAGACAGGCATATATAAATCGTATGCAGTCACAGAGAAACCTCGGACAGCAGATGTCGGCAATGGGACTTTCCGGCGGTTCAACAGAAACAACCCTTGCAAATATGCTTAACAACTACGGCAACGCAAGGAACGAGATAAATACAACGCAGAATAAGAACCTTTCAAACCTTGAAGGCGATTACTCGGATAATCTGTCACAGGCTATGCAAGCATATAACAGTGCGGTTGCGAACGCTAATCTTCAACGGGCACAACAGGCTATGAGCCTTGAAAACGCTTTAGCAAACAATCAGATTTCCGCACTTGGAGATTATCAGTCGTTAATGCAGAGAGAGAATCAGAATTATCTTGACCTTCTGAAAACGGCTATTGCAAATGGGGCAAGCTTCAATTACACCCCTACATCGGCAAATAACGCCGTTCAGGGCTTTGCAATGACACAAGCATCCCCGGAACAGACACAGAATAACTATGCGGCACTTCAAGCACTGATGAACGCACAGCAGACACCGGGCGGTGGAGCAGCTATATCATTGGTTAATACACCGGCTTCGCAGCAGAACTATTTAGCACAGATTCTTTCACAGTTGAGGGGGTAATTATGGCAAAGGTAAAGAATTATTCAAGCAAAGACGAAAGCATCAAATCGGTATGGAACAATAAAGGCGACAATAGGTACGGCTTTGTTTCGAGAGACAGAGTACAAGACCCGGTAGTTGCCGATAGGTATTATACTCGATACGGTGCTGGTATCGACAATCTTCCGCTTAGCGGCTACAACGAGCGCTCGGTAAAAACTCCGTTGGGGACATTTGATTATGGCAACGACCAAGACACGGCGTTTGCTGGTTTTACCCCTAACTTCGAGAGAACTAAATCTCCAGACGGTTTCTTTAACTATGGGAGAGTCAATTTAGGAGACGCTACGCTTCAAGCGGGAAAGCAAGGTGACCGCTATTTTACAGGAGCATTTTTGCCGGGAGATAATCAGTACATTCCCACCTTTGACAAGCAATTCAACACGCCTTTTGGAAGCGCGGAAATTGAAACGAACTACGAAAACCCCAATTATATAGATGCGAGTTTTACACCTAACCAGTATATTCAGGCACTTGCAAACCTATTAAGCAGAGGAAGATAAATGGCAAGAAGAAAAAAGTACGATGACGAGATAACCAAGAACTCAGGCTCAGTCGGATATTCACAAGCGGCATTAGATAAACTTAACGCCGGAACATACGGAAGGGATATAGGCTCTAAACGTCAGGTTCAGTACAGAACGTCACAGGAGCAGACACAGCAATCTCGTCAGTTACCCGTTCTTGAAGGACTTACCCGGTCTAATGATTGGGAGAGTAGTTTCGGACATGACAAGAATACCCTTAACAGAGCGGCACAGTATCAGCAGAATCTAGCAAATGATGCGGCAAAATACACTTATAATGAGTCGCTTGCTAAAGCAAATACCCTTGATAAGAAAGACCAAGGCTATCTTCAAAGGCTCGTTGATAATTTCGGAGACGGAGACGTTACAAGGGATGCCTTAAAGACGAGTACACATACAAAGGACTGGGAAAAGAAGTACGGCAAAACTTACGATGAGATATATCGTGATTTTCTTGCAGACCAAGGTAACGCTAAATTGCGTCAAGGTCAGGCACATCCTATTTTGTCCGAAATCTCAACGGCGTTAGGAAGCCTTAATACACCGCTCACAACTATTCCTAGCCTTGTAGCAAATGCCATTGCGCCCGATAGCAAGGTGGCAAACGCCCTTGAAGATACAAGGAGCAGATACGAAAATCAGAGAAAACTATTGAGAGCCGGTGTCAAGGAAAGAACGGGAGACAAAGGCGATAAGGTTATTGATACAGTTAATGCGGTTGCGGATAGGATGATTCCCACAATAGCCGGTAATGCCATAGGTGGCAACGTGTTAGGTGGAGTATTAGCCGGTGCGTCTGATGCTAACAGGAGAATGGACGAACTCAACTTACGCCCCGACCTTGATAACAGAAGTAAAGCACTCACGGCGTTAGGACAAGGAACAGTTGAGGGAATAGGCACAGCTATAACGTCAGGACTTCTTGATGCGCTCCCAAGCGTAGGCGGTATAGGTGGCAGACTTCTTAACGTGGGTAAAGGCGCCGGAAATGCCGCCATTGAAAACTCTATATCCGAAGCATTTGAAATGGGACTTGATACCGCTATCAACAGAGAGAATAGCGCAAAGGAACTCAACAAGGCTGTCTATATGCTTAACGGAATGAGCGAAGAAGATGCAACGGCACAGGCACAAAAAGACCAATTCGGTCAAGTAGGATCGGCGGCATTGACAGGCGCATTGTTTGGCGGCGGTATGAAGGGGCTGTCTGAAATATTCGATTCTGTAAGACGGCTTCCGACATTGACCGACTCAACAGAGCCGCTCACGAATGATGCTATGGTTGACATTATCGCAAGGGATAATAGATACAAGGCGGAATTTACGGCAAAAACAGGCATACAGTTAGGAGATTCGGTCGAAGATAACAAGGCTATTATCACAGATTATCTGATGAATCAAGCGCAGCCTAACAGAATAGGAATGAACGAGGTTGAGCCTGATAACCGAGTAGCGGCTGAAAGTGCGCCCAAAATAAACAATATGCAAAAGATAGAAAAGGCAATTAAAGAAAAAGACTTTAAGCCTATTACTTTCAATAACCCAAAGGGAGAGTCTTACTTAATAACAAAAAGTACAAGACCGGGGGAGAAATGGCAATTATCCTTTATTTCTGATACGGGGAATCCTACGGGACATACTGCGTTTAGAAGTGACGAGGAACTGATAAAGGAACTCTCTAAACTTAAAGACGAAAATATCAGAAATATAGGAACGAACGATAATATCTTCTCACAATCAAGCACAACAGTAGGGGAAATGCTCGAAAACCCTGACAACTATACTTTAGAAGACTTCCAAAGAGTAGTTAGGGCTTATGATGTTAATGCAGATGTAGACGGAGCAACCAAAGAAGACATTATTGATTTTATGTCTAACGTTGTTGCAGAAGACCCTGATTATGCCACTGCTTCCGCAATAGTAAATAGATTAGGGGATTCCGTGGAAAGTAGTTTTCCGGCAGTAGAAGGCGTAATTCCTAATAGGACAATAAACGAGTCAGCCGGACAGAATCCGAGAATTACCCAAGAAGTAAGGGGACTTGCCGGAGAAGAGCTCAAAGCGGCACAAGATAGAGTATCAAGCAACAAGGCGCAGATAAAGGCACTTGAAAACGAGATTAAGATTATTGAGAGTGACCCTAACAATAAGTATCGTGGCAACCTTAAAAAGTCCGCAAAAGCTGATATTGAAAGCAGAAAAGCACAGATAGCAGAACTTAAACAGGATAACAAGGTTACTACTCGTCAGATTAAGGGAGAGCCGACACCCGTTATAGAACAGTTGGACGCTGATAGTGTTACCCGGATAAACGACTTCAAGAAAGAAGTTCGTAAAATCGGTAATATGTGGGGCGGAGAAAGCGGAAAACAACTCGCCAAAGACGTTAACGATGCACTTGACAGATACATTGAATCAGGAAGTCAGGAAGATTTTAACACGTTCGCAAGGGACTTATGGCAACTTCACTCATCCGCAAATGGAGAATATACTTCTAAAGCCGGTAATGTGTCTCGTTATTCTGACTATTACGGGGATATAGAAGACGGTATTTTTGGTGCGTCCATTAAAGACAATGGTATGTTGCCGCAGAAAGCAATAAGGGACTTCCATAATGCCCGTACTATGAATGAATCTGTGGGTGGAAATCCTACATTGACAAGTGAAGTGCCGCCAACAAATCCACCTATGCCGTCAGACGGGGGAAGCGAATTGCCTAATGGTGGGGACAGAGTGCGTTCTTTCTCTAGGCGTGGTTCTAATGATGAGACGTTGCCGGACGAAATCAGAAACACATTGTCCGAGGATTATTACAACGTAGTCCGTAATAAAGACGTTGAAGCGAAAGCGGATTCAATGTTTATACCTGACAACCTCATTCAGACACGTTCTAATCTTGACAGGGCAATAGAAGACCACGACCCGACTTCGGCATTGCTTAGTTATAAGTTGGCAAAAGCCTATGTTGACAACGGCGACTATGACGCCGCAACAGATGTTCTACAAAAAGTCAGTGCAGAACTTACAAGGATGGGACAGTTTACGCAAGCGGCTAAACTTGCAATGTTGCAGAACGACCCTATGGCGGCAATGCGTTCTTATATGAGAGACCTTGAAAAGTTAAATCAGTGGGGTAACAAAAAATATAAGAACAAATGGAATGATCTTGAACTTACGCAAGAAGATATAGACCTTATTAACAGTGTGCAGAAGGGAGACAGTGAGGGATTAAACGCAGTCTTTGATTCTCTTAATGAGAGATTCTCAAAGCAGATACCTTCTACATGGTGGGAAAAAGCAGTTTCAGCAAGTAAAACGGCAATGCTCCTTAACTTGCGTACTCAAAGTCGTAACATACTTGCAAACATGGCTACGCTTCCTTTAAGGTCGGCTTCTGATAGGGTGGCGGCACTTGGGCAGAACATAGCACACCTTATCAACGATGATGTTGATGTTACACAGTCCTTAACAGGCGGAACAAGAGCGCAGAAGAAAATAGCGTCAGAAGTTTTTGAAAGATTCAAAGATGAGATAACCGGCGACAATAAAATGAAGGACAGTGTTAAGTCAGATATTCTGTCACAGAAACAGACATTTAACAATGACTTCTTTGCAAGGTGGGTGGACAATCTAACAAATGGTGGCGTTCAGAGACTTAATGAGAGGTTAGGCGCAAACGGTAATCAGTCTACAATGGAAACCTTACAGAACTTCACATATTGGTTAATGGGAGACTTTGGAGATACGCCGTTTGTAAAGAAAAACTTTGTCAATCGTCTTGCGTCATACATGAAAGCACAGGGCATTGACAACATTGATGATATTCCTGATGAAGCAATCTCCATTGCTACGCAAGAAGCATTAAAAGCAACATTTAAGGATGATAACGCCTTTACTAGAGCATTACAGGGCGTGAAGCAGAAGTCGGGGAAATTCGGAGAAATTGCATTACCCTTTGTAAAAACTCCGGCAAACTTGACAATGAGAGCCATTGATTATAGTCCGGCTGGAATAATCAACACAATTCGTAAAGCAAGGTCGGGAGCGGAAGCAAGCGCCGTAATAGATGAATTGTCAAAAAACATCACGGGAACGGCATTAATCTATCTTGGATATAAACTGGCAGAAAAAGGACTTTTAAGCGGTTCGTACTCACAGGATAAGGACGAAGCGGCATTTCAAAAGCAACAAGGTATGCTTGAAAATGCGATCCATATAGGAGACAACTATTATACCTATGATTGGACGCAACCGGCTTCAACACCTTTGATACTCGGACAGACAATATACGAAGCGGTTAAGGCGTCGGATAAGGAAAACGCAAGTATTAAGGATATTGTAAATGCTACTTCTAAAGGCGGTTTGAAAGTTGCGAATACGATTATTAATTCGTCTCCGCTTCAATCTTTATCAGACTTACTAGGAGAAAGCCAGTACGGAGATGAAGGGATAGCTGAGAATATTGCAAATGAAATCCTAGAATTTCCGCAAAGGTTTATTCCGTCCTTAGTGGGTGCAACAGCAAGGACGATTGACCCGGTAATGAGAGACACCTACATAAAGGATTCAACCTTAACAGGCGCACTTGGAAATCAGGCACGTTCAGCTATGGCTAAAATCCCATTCCTTAGTCAGACACTTCCGGCATCCTATGATACATGGGGAAACGAAAGAACAAGAAGTGACTCTAAAGGAGAAGCGTTCTTTGCTCAAATGATTAACCCAGGGCAACTAGGAAACAGGAATGAGACACCTTTGGATGGAGAGATTCAAAGACTGTTCGATATGACAGGAAACAAAGCAGTATTTCCTATTTCCGCCGCAAGGAGTCTTGACCTTGGAAGTGACGGTAACATCACACTTACCAATAAACAACATAGTGACTATCAGAAGGCTATGGGGCAGAGGTCATATTCATATGCGGAAAGTATAATGAATGACGCCGATTATAAGTCTCTCTCGGATGATGACAAGGTTAAGATTCTTGAAAAGGCATACAAACTGTCTAATGATATAACTAAAGAGGAAATGTTCGACCATGTTACGACGAACGACAAGACTCTGAAAGAAATAGCAAGGACAGGAGATTCTAAAGCGGTAGCAAAAGCCTTGATAAATGGCGTAAAGGCTAATGAGTTAGGAATGTCCTTAAGTGAATATCAAAAGAAGGAAGACGAACAGCCCGGTGGAGCGCAAGCCTATGTTCAGAAGAAAGAAGAAGCGGTAAATAGCGGTTTTGTGAATAAGAGCGGCAATGCAGATGTAAAGGGGTATGAAAAAGCAATATCGCAAGCCGGAGCGCAATCACAGAAGTTTGTCAACGACCTTCCGATGTTACAGCAGACGGGACTTGAAAAGAGTGCATATTATACCTATGCAAATGCAATTAATGTTATTCCGTCTCTTACACCGTCAGAATTTGCGCAGACCTATAATGAGATCAACACCAATACAAGTAATGCTATGACTCAAAAAGAGTTGTTGGACTACTTGAACAAATATCAATTCTCAAACGATCCGGCAGAGGATGAGAGAATTGCTAATGAATTATGGAGAGCATACGGCGGATGGAAAAACAAAGCCGGTGTTGAAAAAAAGATAAAACTTCAAAACGGACAGTGGAAAAGCTATTACTAGAGAGGTGGGAGCATGGAAAAATCAGACTCATTTGCATCAGACGTAGTAAATTTACCCACGGAATTACCCATGACTTTATAAAAAGTCAGTAAAATCAATGGGTATAGCAGACGGATAGCAGAGTTCGATTCTCTCATCCCCTGCTGACGGAAAACCGCTAAACTAAAGGGTTTGGCGGTTTTTTCTATGCCGTTTCGTGGGTAAATTTAGAAACGAAAGTTCTAGGGCAAAACGGCTCTTTCTTGCAAATTTACCCACGAATTTACCCACGGAAAAGTTAAAATTTCGTGGGTAAATTTTTAGCCGAAAAGTGCCTTGTTAAATTTTGCTTGGGATTCTTTTTTAGATTCTTCAAGCGACTTGCGGTAGACGCTTTTCATAACAGTGTCGGTAGCCCAACCGCCCATTGACATAATATCACTGTCAGGAATACCCATAGAATGAGCGTAGGACGCAAAATAAGACCTTAATGTATGAAATTTGAAAGAAGGTATGCCTAACACGGCTTGATAGCGGTGTATGGCTTTATTAAGAGCGTTAGGGTGGTTGTTATATATAAACCCTTGTTCCCTTATTTCCTCGGCAAGTGAATCCGGCAAAGTTATAGTGCGGTTGCTTGCGTCGGTTTTAGGTGTGTTCTTGACAGTCCAGTGCTTGTTATAGACCATTGACTTACTGATGTGAAGCTCGTTTCCGTCAAGGTCGTCTATTGTAAGGGCGCATATTTCTCCACGCCTTAATGATAAAACGCCTAGTTGAAACGGCACACTGTATGGCGTACCCTTTGAATACTCCAAAAGGCGTTGAATGTCCTCGTTGCTCGGCTCATATAAGCCCTTTTTGATTGTCTGCGGTAATTTTATCCTCAATTTCAGATTCGGGCGATTTACACCCAAAACGGACGCTATAAAGCCATAGTATGTTTTTGTGGTTTTCGGTTCATGGGACAATGAAAACAGACTTATCTCACGCTGAACATCCTCATTATCTATGTCATAGATGTTGAGTCCTTTGAATTTTTCCGACATATATCGTATTTTTTGCCGATAAGTCCTCTCGGTTGCCGGACTGATAACGCCCAAGCGGTTGTCTATATAATCATTTGCAACCTTCTCAAACGTTCCGTTCGCCCCGGTGTCTGTCTCGGACATCTTTTCGGCAAGCGCAACAGTCACTTCCTTGTCGGTGGGTTTATGGTCGAATGTCACTCTATACCGTTTACCCTTATACATTTGTGTTGCCCGGTAAGAGCCGGAAGGTAGTTTTTCAATCTTCATCGGTCTTCAATTTTTATCTCTCTCTAAAAAGTCCATAATAAATATTGCCTATCCTATATCCCTTTTTTCTACTTTTTCTAGTCCGAGTATTTTATCAATCGCCGTTTGAGTATCACGACTTGCGGCACGATACAGGATAATGAGGTCTACTTCCCTATCGGTTATGGTTCTGCGAATACCACCCTTATAATATGCTTCCCTTATTTGTTGTTCAGAATTTTCCCAACCCATAATAAAAGCCGGAGTGGTTTCATACAATCTTGCCATACGCTCAATTACATCAGACGGAATATTTGTAATAACATTGTTTTCGTATTTGTATAAAGTCTGCTTTGATATTCCGATATGTCTAGCCGCTTCGGTTTGAGTTATTCCAGTTCTCTCTCTTAATTGTTTAAGACAAGCACCTTTATCCATAAACACCCCCTTTTATCCACATTCTTATTATAATGCTAAAAATTTTCTAAAACAAGAAAAAAATAACTTGACAAGTTACAAAGAGCGTGTATAATGAGAGTATCTTGTGAAGTTACCAAAACTACAAAATGTAGAAATAAACAGGGAAAGGAGTACAAAATATGGTAGCGGTCAATAAGCTAAAAGGGTTGATTGTGGCAAACGGTATGACACAAGAAAGCCTTGCAAAAAAGATGGGCATTACTCAAAAAACCTTTTACTTAAAGATGAAAAAAGGGGTTTTCGGTAGTGACGAAATTGAAAAAATGATTGAAATTCTTCATATCGAAGACCCGATGCCAATTTTTTTTGCTAAATAAGTAACCTATAAAGTTACATTCCTGCTATCCTACGGATAACAGGAAATATCTTCCCTTGACAGGGAATATATTAAAAACCCTTGACTACTAAAGAAAGGAGCGGAGCGAGTGAACGAATTAGTATATCTGAAAAAAGACAACGCATTTACTGACAGTATGGTTATAGCAAATGGCACTGATAATCAGCATAAGTCGGTTGTAGCAATTATCAAGAAATATCACAAGGATTTTGAAGATTTTGGACGCATAGAGTTTAGCGATTTGAAATCGACAAACCCCAAAGGCGGAAGACCGACAAAGGTTTATCAGCTTAACGAAGAACAGGCGGCACTTCTACTCACATACCTAGATAACAATGAGATTGTTAGGGCGTTTAAGAAGAAATTGGTACATCAATTTTTTGAAATGCGGAAGTTTATAGCAGAAAGGCACACAAAGGATTGGCTTGAGACCCGGCAACAAGGAAAGTTAACAAGAAAAGCCGAGACTGATGTTATTAAGGAACTTGTTGACTACGCAAAAGAGCAAGGAAGCACTCACGCAGATATGTTGTATCTCACTTATACGAAGTTGGCAAACGCTATGAGCGGAGTTAAAGGCAGAGATAATGCAACAGTGATTCAGCTTAATAACCTATCAATTTTTGAAAATCTGATACTGACAATGATTCGGAACGGCATTGCCGCCGGACTGAACTACAAAGAGATTTACAAGGTATGTAAAGACCGTTGTATTCAAGCAAAACAGATTGCGTTGATAGGGGGTTGAAGATGCCAAGAGTATATCTAAATGAGAGACAGAAGTTGTGTCATAGGTTGGCGGACTGGGTGCAAGGGCAGAAACGTTTGCTGAAATTGACCGACACTGATCTAGCAAAAGAACATGGAATAAGTCAATCTGCAATGTCACGGAAGTTAAGGACAGAGAGTTTTGATTATAAGGATTTCGTTTTCTTTGTGCAAAAATTTCAGCCGGACAACGACACGCTAAGGTACATCATTGGGCTATGAAAGGAGAAGCAATGAAAGGGAGAGTATACACAATAGGGGTTGTCATTTCATTTTTATCACTTGCCGGTGTGGCGGAAGCAATCACAGGGCGTGGAGATTACACAATATCATCAATTCTTTTGGCGGTTGGATTCGCAATGTGCCTTGCGGGGTACACCAAATGAATGAGCCGTTTATCAACAAGGAACTGATAGCCAAGATCAGGGAAGCAAGGGAAATCACATTTGATGCTGATATAGCGTTTGACGATACCACGGAAGAGGAACGTCATTTATCAGAAATGTATCGGATAGTCAGCAATTATGACGTTAAGGAATTGGCGGTATGCGTGACGGCGGCACTAGAGAAAGAGCCATTGCTTGTATATCAGATTTTAGCAGAGGACAGGAAAGAATTATTAAGGAAGGGGAAAAACAATGGACGAGTTGAAGAACTATCTTGAAACGATTATCGCATTAACAACAAAGCATATCGCAGAGGACGAAGCAAGGAAAACTGACAGAATTAACGGCAGATTCTTTGAAGGTCGGGCGGTTATCGAGCGTCAGGACTTGGAAATATTCAAGCGGATCGCTGACATGATTAACAAGATGTGAGGTGGTTATGCAAGGAGAAGTAAAGAGTTACAATCCATCAACCCGGTACGGATTTATTACAAAGGACGGTGTAGATTATCGGTTTCACTTTAGAGACTGGGAATCAATCTTGCCGCCGGTCGAAGGTCTGAAAGTATCTTTTGAACCAAAGAAAACTGAAAAGGGGTGGCGTGCATATGGCATTAAAAAGGATAGACAGTAATTGCCGAGACTGCACAGAGAGATACCCCGGATGTCACGACCATTGTGAAAACTACATTGAAGCCCGTAAAAAGTGGGACGAACAGAAACAACAGATTAAGCACACGAAGGGATTGGCTGATGAACTGTATAAATACAAAATCGAGTCAATCAAAAAGCAAAGGAGTAAGTATGGCAAATGAAGTAGCGGTAAAAGAAAAGGGCATAGCGTCCTTTTTGGCAATGCCGGAAGTAAGGGAAAACATAACCAATGTTCTTGGCAAAGACCACGTTGATTCTTTCGTGGCTGATGTGGTTGCTTGTGTGCAGAATAATGAAACCCTTGCTAAATGCACAAATAAGTCAATCTTTTCGGCGGCATTGTTAAGCAAGTCAATCAATCTTCCACTGACACCACAGTTAGGTTACGCATATCTCGTTCCGTTCGACAACAAACATCAGGTCAACGGAAAGACGGAATATGTTAAGGAAGCCGTATTTCAAATGGGTTGGAAAGGTTATGTTCAGTTGGCTTTAAGGTCAAACAATTTTCGCAAACTGATAGCAACGGACGTTAGAAAAGGCGAAATAAGCGGATATAACCCTTTTGAAGACCAGTACGATGTTAAACCGCTTGACTTTGAGAAAAGGAACGCAAAGGACGATAAAGGCAATTATCTGATTCCTATTATCGGGTACTACGCAAAACTTGAAATGGTAAGCGGATTCGTTAAGGAAATGTATATGTCTGCGGAAGATATGCTCGAATATGCAAAGAAGTATTCAAAGGCATACCGCAATGACCTTAACAAGCATACAAGTTATTCGTTTTGGAGTACGAAATTTGAAGATATGGCAAAAAAGACCATGCTCCGGCAATTACTTGGCAAGTATGGACTTCTGACAGTGGAACTTGAAAAGGCATATACACACGATATGGCAATAGAGCGTGAGGACGGACAACTTGATTATGTTGATAACAAGCCGGATGACACAGAACCCGTTGTAAATCCTTTCAAGGAAGAAGTTGTAGATGCAGAAGTGGTAGACATACCCGAAGAGATTTCAAAGGAAGCAGAAGAGGTATTCAAATGATATACGAAACAGACGAAATCAAGGCTCTTGTTAAAAAGGGCGAATTGCCGCAGATAACCGAAGAAAACTATCACTCAAAGGAATGTGATAAGGCATATATGAGTTTTCACACTTGGGCGGCATTTCACGGCACTTTAGGTGTACCGCAATGTGAAGCAAGGGCGATAGCAGAACTGAACGGAGAATTTGCAGAGGACAAGACAAGTGACGCTTATCTTTTGGGTGGTTATGTAGATGCAGCTCTTGTAGGCGGCGAGGGAGAACTTGAACAGTACAAGGCGGAACATCCCGAACTATTCTTAAAGACCGGGGCAGATAAGGGCAAATTGCAGAAAAAATATGCGATTGCGGACAAGATGATTGAGCGTTGCAGACAAGACGATTTGTTTATGGATTCTATCTCCGGCGAACATCAGGCAATTCTTGTGTGTATGTTGTGCGGTGTTCCGTTTAAGTGCAAGATTGATAGTTTGGTAAGAGGTAAGGCAATCGTAGACCTCAAAACCACAAGAGAAATGCATAAGCAATTCTATATACCCGACTTCGGACACGTTGATTTTATAAGCTATTACGGCTATGTATATCAGCTTGCGTTCTATCGGGAAGCAGTTAAACAACTCTTTGAAGAAACATTACCTTGCTTCATTGCCCCGGTGTCGAAGTCGGAATATCCCGAAATCAAGTTAGTCCATATAGACGATGTATCGCTGTTTGATGCGTGGACGGAGATTAAGAATAGCTTTGAAAACGGCTCTATTGTGGAAGTGTGGAAAGGCAATATAGAACCGATAAGGTGTAACAAGCCTGAATGTCACTACTGTATGAGTACGGAAGTTTTGACCGAGCCAATTAACTATAAAGATTTGATTATGATGTGAGGTTTTTATGATAACCGAATATGCAAACTACTGTCTTCTATGTGGCACTCCGAGAACAGACATACATCATTTAGTGTTCGGGGTTGCCAAGAGGAAACTAGCCGACCAAGACGGACTGACAATGCCGCTATGTAAAAGACACCATGACATGATACATCAGGGCGATATGCAGACCTTGAGTAAGATTATCGGACAGCTTTTGTATGAGAGAAATAAATGTGCCGAGGGAATGATAGTAGAGGAAGCAAGAGAAAGTTTCCGGCGTCGGTACGGAGAATCCTATTTGTAACCCGGTCGAAAGACCATAACAAATGTTGGTAGATTGTATCACAAACAATGCCAAAAGCCATAATGCCGCCTTAAATGGCGGCAGAAAGGGGGTATTTTGATTCATAAGGATAGACCACCAAAGGTCACAATCCGAGGAACGTACTACGGCAATAGGACATTACCGAGCCTTAACGACTATTTAGCCGAGATAGGCAAAAATCCGAAAGCCGGGGGAAAATTCAAAGCCGATTATACAAAGCCTTGTATATCAGCTATCAGAAGATGTTTACGAGGTTGGAAAGTTACACATCCACCTGTAATTCTTCACTACAAGTTTTTTGAGAACAAAAAAGGAAAACGCCGTGATGTTATGAATATCTTTTGTTGTGCGGACAAATTCTTTGAGGATGCCTTACAGCAAGCCAAAGTAATTGAGAACGACAATCCCGACTGGGTAGAGAACACGACACACGAGTTTGCATGGATCGACGGAGAGCCATACATAGAGATTGAGATTGAGGAAAAAGGAGAATGAGGAATGTTTAAGACAAAACAAGTACAGACGTTAGATGTTGACAAGATTATGGAGCAGATTCTTGAAAACCACGATGCAAAGGTAACAGTTGACAAGTTGACGGAGTTTCTTAATCAGGAACTTGGAAACTCTCTTGCGATAAGAAATGATGATGAAGAAATCAAAAAGGATGCAGACAGAGGCTACGGTTGGATTTACAAAGACATTTTCTATAACGTCAGCATTTCCGGCGAAAAGTTAGCTGACATAATAGGCTACAAGGTCAGACCCGAAGATCAGGGTACTTTTGAGATTATTCAGGAGAAATACAAACAGTTCAAGAACGAAAAAGAAATTGATGATTGAGGAAGGGGGTTAACTATGAGAAAGACTACACAAAAAGCAAGGATTTTAAGGCATTTACAGACGCATAAGAGAGGACTTAACCCGTTATATGCGTGGCAGAAATATGGCGTGTATCGGTTGTCTGATGTCATTTTGCGGTTACGTAGAGACGGCTATGAGATAGCAACAGACACCGAGGAAGTTGTTAATCAGTTTGGGGAAAAGTGCAAGGTTGCGGCATACAGATTGGAGAAGTAATGGCAGAAAGAAAGAAACATAGACCCGGACAAATTGATGCAGATGTGTTCAGAGCATTGCCAGAACGAGCGCAAGAGATTTGGTTTCAATATTGCGAAAAATGCGTTGTCCGCAATAACATAGATGCTTTGACGTTTCCTGTTTTATGTGGGTTTGATTACAGTTTTTGCAAAAGTCCCATAGAAGTCATATTTAACCTTGCTTATGATCTCATTATTCATTATGGAGATTCAGAAGCGTACTTTTTAGAACCACAATATGAGGTAGTTTCAAGGAATAAGGAGAATAAATACTATGTTGATTTTGCTTTTATAGCGGAAGATTTTGAAGAATTTATTACCACTATAAAAAACCCTAATTTCAAACTTGCTATTGAATGTGACGGACATGAGTTTCACGAAAAGACGAAAGAACAAGTACAACAAGACAACGAACGTGAGTATGAGTTAAAAATGTCAGGCTTTGACGTCCTTCATTTCAGTGGATCACAGATATACAACAATCCGTTCAAGTGTGCGGCACAAACACTTAATTATATTAAAGAAAAGGTGGAAAAGAACCCTAATGGCAGATGTTAAATGGATAAAGATAGTCACGGATATATTTGATGATGAAAAGATGTATGCCATTGAGTGTATGCCGGACGGACAGATAATACAGTTAGTTTGGCTTAAAATACTTTGCCTTGCAGGAAAGTGCAATCAAAACGGGTTTTTGGTAATTAACCAAAAAATAGCTTATACGGATGAAATGTTGGCGAAGATTTTTCGCATGGAAATAGGAGTTGTTCAAAGGGCATTAGAGATATTCCAAAATCTTGAAATGGTTGAAATCGTGGATGATTCCTACATGATATCAAATTGGCTGATGTATCAATCCGGGGATAAGTTAGAAGAGGTTAGAGAAAAAAATCGGCAAAGACAAAAGAGGTTTAGGGAAAGTCAAAAAGTAAGACAAATTGAGGATAAAACAAATAGTAACGTTACGAATAACGTTACGAATAACGTTACTCCTTCTTATTCTTATTCTAATAACTCTAATATATCTAATTATCTATATATAAAAGATAACAGTAATGAAGATTATATAGAGTTTATAAGAATGAATACAGATATAGACGATGAAGTATCTCTATGGATGAAATACAAGGATGAGAGGAAACCAAAATCAAACAATCACTACGAAGAAACCGGGTTGAATAGTTTACTGAAAAAGATACATAAGATGTGTTTGCAGTACGGAAATAAGACAGTGGTAAATGTGATAGAGGATTCCATGAGCAACAATTATCAAGGCATTGTGTGGGATAAAATCACAAAACAAACTTCCAAAGCAGAGAAAGGGGGAGCAAATGACAGAGTGGGAACAGATGTTAGCCAAGATGAAGCAGAGTACGAACGGCAAGTCAGGGAACAACTCAAACGGATCGAATCCGGGGAATTCGACAACGAAAACCTATGGGAGTGAATGCCCGATATGTCACGGCAGAGGTTGGGTGTTAACGATAGGCGAAGACGGAAACGAATACGCAAGGGAATGTGAGTGCGGACTTGTTGAACAATCGAGACAGGATAGCAAGTTAAGGTTTGCAGCGATACCCGAAACATACAAGAACGTGACGTTTAAGGATATGACAACCAAGTATTACACGAAGTCTGACAGCAAGAACATCATTAAGGCGGCAATGGAGCTTGTGAAATGGTATCTTGACAAACTTGACGAGAATGTGGAGTCCGGCAAAGGTATCTATCTATGGAGCGAGACAAAGGGTAGCGGAAAGACAATGCTGATAACCGCACTTGCTAACGAGTTGATTAACAAGCATAAGCGTTATGTGAAGTTTGCAACGTCATTAGACATCTTGGGAGAAATCAGGGCAACGTATGATAAGCGGAGCGAAGAAACCGAAAGCAGACTACTCAAAGACTTGGCTGATACAGAGTTCCTTGTGATAGACGATTTTGGTACAGAGAGAATAACGGATTGGGTCGGGGATATGTTTTATCAGATTATCAACAACCGCTACATCAACAAGAAAGTGACGTTCTTTACTAGCAACAGTGATTTAAAGACGTTGAAATACGATGACAGGATCACAAACAGAATCCGAGAGCGGTCATACTTGGTGCATTTTCCCGAAGAATCCGTAAGGGAGTTTAAGGCAAAAGCTGATGAAGTTAAGTTACAAGGGATTGAGTCAAAAGCAGATTGAAGAAGCACTAGAGAACGCAATACCGCAGAAGCCACGGAGAATCGAGTTAGGCGGAGACATATATTACAAGTGCCATTGGCTATCGTGCGGTGAGGACTTAAAGAAGTTTTATCGGTACTGTCCGGGATGTGGTTGCAAATTGGACTGGGAAGATGCTTATGTGGACGAGTTAGAAAAGTTGTTCTTCACTGACACCGAAACATAGGTTGAGAGCGAGCGTAAAGGGGTTAAATTTTAATTTTAACACATTCAAGGATAACTTGATAGGGTACAGACAGAAAAACGTCTTAAAAAGGCAAATACGGAGTTAAAGAATGAGACAGAAAAAAATTAAATGTGAAATATATCGAGATAGTATGCAAAACTACAAGAAATATGCGATACCCCCGGCACAGTTAATCATTGCTGATGTGCCGTACAACGTAGGTAATAACTTCTACGGGAGCAACCCTATGTGGTATGTAGGGGGGGATAACAAGAACGGCGAGAGCAAACTAGCAGGCAAGGCGGCTTTTAACAGTGACTTCAATTTCAACCTCTATGAGTATTTTCATTTCTGCTCAAAGATGATGAAAAAGGATGATACGAAGCCTGTTAGCAGAGGAAGGTCAAGCGATAGCCCGTGTATGATTGTCTTTTGTTCGTGGGAGCAACAATCAACACTGTTAGATGCGGCAAAGAAGCACGGATTTAACAAGTACATACCGCTTGTGTTTATCAAAAATTACAGTCCGCAGGTACTTAAAGCAAATATGCGAGTAGTCGGGGCTACTGAATACGCATTGTTGTTATACAGAGATAGACTTCCGAAATTCCGCAACGGCTTGAAGGTGGACGAGAACGGCAAGAACATCACGGGTACGGGGCATATGGTGTTTAATTGGTTTGAATGGGAGCGTGACGGGAAAGAGATACCGAAGATTCATCCGGCACAGAAAAGCGTTAAGGTACTTAAACGTCTGATAGAAACCTTTACAGATGAGGGCGATGTTGTGATTGACCCGTGTTGTGGTAGCGGTGCGACACTCCGGGCGGCAAAGGAATTAGGGCGGTCTGCTTTCGGATTTGAGATTGACAGGACATTTTATCAAAGAGCCAAGGATGAAATGTTGAACTTTCCACAAGAATCACAGATGAACATATTTGATTTTATCAAGGAGTAAACATGGATTTTGGTAAATGGATAAAACAACAGAGGAAATACTACGGGATGAGCCAAACGGAACTAGCGAACGATGTGGGTGTATGCCAAAACACAATAAGTGATTGGGAGCGTGGTTATCAGAGTCCGACACTGAATGTGGCAGAGAGAGTTATACGGAGTTTCGGCGGTGAGTTGGTTATAAGGGAGAGGATATGAGCGACAAACTACCACGCATACAAGCAATCATAGAAGCGACAGAGGACGTGTTACAGAGGTATGAGGACAAAGAAGTTAAGACACTGGCAATGGTTACGGCTTATGAGCATATAAGGGAGATTA
>Ga0326511_10001372_pt1 | contig 20168 bp, 19 predicted proteins | sample 0_2496_0518_D_FD_203701 | JGI IMG/M metagenome (GOLD analysis project Ga0326511, IMG submission 203701) | Bovine rumen microbial communities from UC Davis, California, United States - 0_2496_0518 | ecosystem: Host-associated > Mammals > Digestive system > Stomach > Rumen | place: USA... | reverse complement strand
AAGAATTACAAGAGGTGATGCAGTATCAACAAAGGATGGTTATCACTTCTCCAATAGAGAATTAACAAAAGAAGAAATGGCAAACCTTCCAATAGCTGGAGAAAAGAAGGAAGAAACAAAGCAAAGGGTCAGGTTTAATAACCAATGCAAGGAATTCATCGAGAACCAAGAGTTTGAAGTTGATTGCAAGACCAGAGAATTGTTCTTCTTCGAACGAAGCAGAGAAGGAAAGAAAGCTCAGTTGAAGCAGTACATCTATTCCAAGCTCAAGTTCCATTTCCTGACAATACCAAAGAAGCAAGCAATCTTGGAGAAACGCTTCATTGATACATTGATAAACGAGATTTAAATGTAATATTCTTTTTTAAGATTTTTTTTTTCATATTTATTTATCTTTAGTTATTTTTTTAGTAAATATTATTTCTGGACTCAGATGTCTGTGAAGATGGTGCTGAGTCCTTCATTTTTTTTGGAAAATAAACACACAAAAGGCAATGTTAACAATCTTTATAAGAAACATCAGTGGGCAAACCCCACTTTCATATAAATAAGTATTTAAAAAACCATAAGATTTATGGATGAAATTATTGAAAGGATTGTAAGGGACAATCCAACATTAGATAGCGCAGAAGCTATCACAGTATCTGTCACAAGAGAAGACAGAACAAAAGCACATTATTACATCTTCAAGAAACAAGAAGACTTGGAACACCTTTATGTAAGAATACCAATAAGTATATTGACAAGGGAAAATGGTAAGGGAAGACATAAGCACTACATCATAGTAGCCGTAACACAAAAAGGATATGAGGTGTATGACCTTAATAAACCAAGAAGCATGCATATTGAAGGAAATACAGCACTTATTGGTGATGCTGATGTGATTGGATTCAATATTCCAAAGGATAAAATAAATGAGCCGTTGCCATTCTAAAGCCTATGAGTAATTTTGATGTGAATAAACAAGAAGCATATGACTTTAAGCTTCTACAAAAGCTCAATGAGGATATATTTCACCTCAATGATTTGGAAAGAAGAATAGAAAATACAAACAAAGACCCAATTGACGCAAGTGGAATGACAACAGATGGAAGAACAATAAACATCGAGATTAAATCCAGAGATGATATATATCCATCAATGATGTGTGAGACACATAAGGCTTACTCACTTCTTGATGAATGGGTTACATACAAAAGAGTTCCACTGTATGTCAATTTCTTGAATAATGGAAATGATGCATTTGTATGGAACTTGCTAACAATACCTCCAAATATGAAATATGTGAAAATAGAGAGGGCATATTCAAAACTCTATAAAACATGGGAAAACCAGTACAAAGTGTATTTCAATACAAAAGCAGCAAAACACTACGTAATGAACAACGAAGGAAAATATGTAAAAAAGTGAGGTGACAAATTCAGATTAATTCAAAAGGGGTTTTAGTGTATGTTTATATAAATTCTTTCATAGTTGTTTTAATAGTTTATTTTATTAACATTGGGGAGTACCACACAAAGGTACTCCCTTTTATATTGGCATTACTTGGGTCATTGAAGCAATCTCTTCATCATTCGTTAACTGGTGAATGTATGTGCTAATGGTCTCTGGAGACCTTGCCATCAAACTTGCCAATCCATTCACTGTAGAACCGCTAGAATTCAAGTAATGCATTGCAAAGCTATGACGAGCTGTATAAAACACCAATCTGTTCAAATCCACTGTAGGCTCATTACAGCCCTTTACAGCATTGTCCTTTGCGATATCCTCATTGATACTCATAAAAGCCTCCTTGACCCATCCTATGGCTTTCTGAGACCATTTTGCAGACATCTTCAACAACTGTTTATCAGTTATTCCTTCCTTTAGTATTGGATACACATAACCATGTGCAAAACCTAGCATGTGCTCTAGACAAATTACCGTCATAATATCTCTCTTCAAACGAATTGAAACATTCCTTGATGTCTTCTTCCTCTTGAATTCAATCTTCCAATAATCCTCACCACTAATTGAAACCCTTGAACAGTCTTCAACCCTTAACTTAGCCACATCCACTGGTGCTGAACCATTCTTCATCTTTCGATTCTTCTTCAAAACCAACCTTACTGTTGCACTGTTTACCTTTGCCATAAGCGTCTCTTATTTTGTCTCATTTAAAACTCATTTGCAAAGATAATGCACTCATTTTAATCTAGCAAACATTTTGTGTTAAATAAGCATAATCAATTGATTTTCAGTGGGGAAACCATTATATTTTATATATGAAAGAAGTGGAGGGGCATCCACATCACGTGGACGCCCTGATTATATTTGAAACCTAGACAAACACTACATTCTTTGGATATATTGAAGTATAATGCTCTCATTATGCTCGCATATAAAATTATTTTTTAAGAAAACACACACTTTTCAAAGATTGACGATATTTATTGTAAAAGACACATATGAACACATTTATCATTTTACTGGGGTTCACATTCGTCATCTACCAACTTTGTAAAATAACAGAAAAATTAAATGGTATGAAATGACAATGGAAGACCATACATTATTTTTGAACTACATCTCTAACAATTACAAAGACTTATACTTCAAGTATCGCCAGTTCTGCAAGGAAAAACAATATGAATGGGATGAAGACATTTTTCAAGATACAATCCTCAAATGCAACGATACTATCACAAAAAACGGAAAACTAAAAGACACATCACCACAAGGTATTGAGAACTATTTCTTCATATCGTTCAAAACCAATTTAAAGAGGGAAAAGCAATATGCTCGAAACTTAAAGAGAGATTTGAACTATACTACAGAAAAAGTGTCAGAAGCTTATGAGAGCTGGTATAATTCCTATCACACATCATCAACAGAAAAACTCAAATCAGACTTATGGAAAGATTTTACAACACTGTACTTGATGACAAAAGTTGAAGAAGCTTTCGACCAAGAACACTTTTATCTCTTCAAGTTAAAGCACTTGTGTGGTATGACATATTCACAACTAACTCAAAAGACGAATCTAAAAGGATGCAGACAGAAAGTCTTGGAAGTTAAAGAGTGGCTGAAAGAAAATGTAACGAAAGCCCAGATAAAGGAAGCATTTTATGCATTATATGGCGATTTGCTCTAACTTGATATGTTTATTAGAAAATGAGTGAAATGATTTTTATACAATTTGTTTTGATGATGATGGCATTCTTTGTTGTAAAGTATTGTGCTTATGTCGCAACAGAAGAAATTGGAATGCCAAGATGGTTGAACTTTAGACCTTGGAATTGTGATAAGTGCCTTTCAACATGGTCACTTATAGGCGTATATACAGTTCTTGGTTTATCCTTTGACTGGTATTATCTAATGATTGGTGGTATTGTATTAGCGATTCTCAACGGAATCGCAATGTGGTATCATCAGAAAACTCATACAGTAAAAATTTAAAGACAAATGATTGTAAATGGAATTAACTGGACTGAAGCTGATGTTGAAAGAGTAGAAAAATACATCGAATTAAAGAATAAAGGCTTCTATGCTGATGGCAAACAAGTAACTGATGACTATAACAGGCTTTTGAACAAAAGGGTAAATCCAACATCTTGTGGCAGTTGTATACGTCAGCGCATTACAGAACTTGAAGGAGCACTAGCTCATGCTAGAGCACTGGAGAAACAAGCAGCAGAGAAGAAAGCTGAAGAAAATAAAGCTAAGATGGCTAAGGCAAGAGAAGCTAGAAAGAAGAAGGATGAGTAACTTTGCAAAGAGCCACAGTCTTCCAACTTTTCAGGAACGAAAAAAAGCTAAATTAGACGATGGTAGTAATTGCTCATATGTGAAATGGCTTCAAGTAGATGAAATCATTAGCGATATATACGTTGATATAGCCAATGGATATACAAACTCTGATGTCCTTGAGAAGCTTACCAAAGGTCTATATGAAGGTCAAAAGAAGCCTCTTGGTATCAGGACAGCTCAAGAGTATATCGCAGCAGCTAGAGAGCGTATGCACTATGATTTTGAAGCTCAAGCAAAAGTTCTGAGGGAAGACCTATATAATAAGCTTATATCAGTTTATGCTGATGCAGTGCAGAATAATGATAGATATAATGCCCTCATTGCAATTGATAAGATTATGAAGCTCACTGGTGTTGGACAACCACAGAACAACATCCAAGTCAATGCAAATAAGGAGGGTGTTACCATCAATTTTGGTTTCAATAAGGAAGAAGAGACAAATGACAATTAATTTTGATATTAATTTAACGAGAAAACAGCAAGAAGCCTATGATATTATCCATAAAGATGAATGTAGGTTTCTTGTTGCTCGCTGGTCTCGACAGTGTGGAAAAACGATATTCGCAGAGATTATGATGATTGAGTATCTCTGCAAACCAAAGACATTTAATGCTTATATTTCACCTTCTTATGCACAAGGTAAGAAGGTGTTTGCAGAATTAACACAACTTCTTGAACCAACTGGACTCATTGCAAAAGCAAATGCATCAGACCTTAAGATAGATTCAATCTATGGTTCAACATTGAAGTTCTTCTCAATGGAATCACCAACATCTATCAGAGGTAACACCGTATCTGGTATCCTTGTAATGGATGAGGCTGCATTCTTTCCAATACAGCTTGCTTCTGGAGAAGACCCTTACTACAACGTCATATACCCTATCATTAAAGCTAGGAAGCCAAAAGTATTGGTTATATCAACACCAAACGGTAGACAAGGAATGTTTCATGATTTGTACCTGAAAGCATACAATGGTGAGAAGGGATATTACCAACTTACAGCAACGATATATGACGATGACTTGATAACCAAAGAGGAAATTGATGAATTAAAGCGAGGATATCCACCATTAGCCTTTCAACAAGAGTTTGAAGTACAATTTCTTGACAATGCATTGACAGTATTTCCAAACTTTGAGACCTGTTTTGATGGGAAATATAATGGAGGCAGATGTTGGGCTGGAATTGACCCTAGTAGTGTTGGAGAAGATAACACAATTGTAACTGTTGTAAACCAAGATAATGTGGTGAAACAGTATAAAATTGATGGCGAATTGGATGTGAAGTATGAAAAGATTGCTAAGATTATCAATAGGGAGAATCCAGTGGCAACATACATTGAAAATAACTCCATTGGTTCTGTCATGGCTAATGAAATCAAGAAAAAACTGGTAAGAAAGTCCAATTTCTATGAGTTCACAACCACAAACGATAGCAAGAAGCAGTATATTAGCATGTTGGCAGTTGATATCGCAAATAATGAGATTCATTTCGAAGAGGATAATAAGCTATTATACTCAGAACTATCAACTTTTACCTTTAAACTGACAAAAGGTGGAAATATTACATATGCTGCAAGGGATGGATTTCATGATGATACTGTTACAAGTCTTGGAATTGCACTTCAATGCAAGCAGGATTTCCAATATAAACCAATTAATAAAGATAATTTCGTAAGAAGTAATATAAAACTGTTCGCATAATATGGCAGATGAGAAAAATATAATAGATTTTGGTGAAATTCATGTTCCAGTATCTTGGGATGAAGTTACATTGGAGACATATCAAAAGATTGAAGAGTATTATGACACCATCAGTGGTGATTCTCGTTTCAACCTAATGGATGTGCTTCATATCTTCATCGATAAAGATAAAGATTATATAATGGCACTTCCAAGTGAATTCCTTGATATGATACTTGAGAAGCTGTCATTCTTGCTCACACCAATAAAAGAATTTGAACCATCAAATAAGATTGAAATTGATGGTGAAACATATATGGTGAATGTGAGGAACAAACTCAAAACTGGAGAATACATAGCTTCTGACACCATATTAAAGGATGATAAGCACAATTATGCAGCAATTCTAGCTATACTGTGTCGAAAACCAAATGAAATATATGACTTGAAGTTCGAAAATGAGATTGCACCAGAGAGAATAAAGATGTTTGAGAAACAGCCAATCACCAAGATAATGCCGATTATAGCTTTTTTTTTAAGCTTATACGGTCTATCAGTGATGACTTCCCAACTATATTCTCAGGTAGAGGCGGCAATAGACCTCACTCGCAAGAGTATAGAGACTTCTGCCAAAAATGGGGAAATATCAAAACGCTTTATGAAATCTGCGATGAAAAAGTTGAGAAAGTTGGAACAGTCTATCAAATGTATGTAAGCGATTATCTCCAGTATTTGTCATACTTGATTGAGAAAGCTGAAGTTGATAGAAAAGAGGATACTTTTCAAGAGAATCTTAGAAAAGCAAAAAGGGGTAGATAATGTCTGCCCTTTTTTCATATGTTTATTAAAATTAAAAACCAAATGATATACAAACAAGTTACAGACATAATCATCAACACTCTAAAAAGATTCAAGGGTGTGAATTATGTGAAATATACTGGTGATGACCTAATAAATCAGCAGAACAATCATAACACACTACAGTGTTGGGTTGATGATGTCACATTGCATCAGTTCAATCTCACTCAGAATGTTGCAAAGGTTGAATACCAGATATATGTATTAGGATTCACTGATGGAACAAGTGGTAATACAGTGCTTGATATACAAGACAAGTGTTATGATGTAGCATTGTATACACTCGCATACCTTGATATTAACGATGATTTCAAGGGTCTAGTATCTGTATATGATTATTCAATCCTAACCTTAAGTAGATTTAGCGATGATTCATCGGCTGGTGTTAAGCTCTCACTTGTTCTTACCATACCAAATGGCGTTAATTATTGTGAGATTGATGAACATTTCAACGATGAACCATATCCAGAGGAACCAGACCATGAGATTGATGTACCAACTGAAAACATTGGTGATATTGATATAACTCCAATTAAATTGCCTAAAAATAGGGATTGCTAATTATGGATATACAGAAAGCTTTAAAAGAATTGTGTGACGAAATCAAGATGATTCTCAAATATAGAATCGTACATTATGGTGTTAACCCTAAAACTGGTACAAACACCCTTCAAGGTAGTGATTTGGAGAAGTCAATTGAGGTTAAACCAACAGCAGATGGTATTGCACTTCAGATTGCAGACTACTGGGAATATGTAGCTCTTGGTTGGCATCGTTCACACAGATTCGAAGGTACAATGAACCAATTTGTAAGGAACATTGATGATTGGGTTAGAAGAAAAGGTATTAGACTTGGAAATATGACTCAATCCCAAATTGTATTTGTCATCATTCGTAATATTATGAACAATGGATTAAGAGAGCGACCATTCATGATATGGGATGAAGAAGGGGATTTATCGAAGATGATACCAGAGTTGGAGAACATCATGGATGATTGGTTTGAAAACCTATTTCAAGCAATAACAGCAGATTTAGATAATTATTTTAAAGCGGCATAAAAATGGCTATTACAATAAAATATAACAACATACTAAGTGAGTCAGCAAAGGATTTCGTTACCTTTACAGACATTCCAAATCTGGTTGAGATTGATAACAGCGCAGATGGTTTCTCACTAGCAAACCTTGAGATTACTATTAGTAGTTCATGGGCTTCAGCATCACACACTGACCCTTGGTACGTTACAATCAACGGTGAAACCATAACAGGTGTTGATGACTTCTCTAATGCCATCAACAAGAACTTCTTTATATCTTCTGCAAGCACATCTACAGCAGCAAGTATGGCAAAGGCAATAAGGAATTGCCCATCACTTGCAGCATCATTCACTGTAAGAAGTTATGCGAACACTGTTGAGCTTTTGGCAAGGAGTAAGGGTGAATATACTTGGGATATTACCACAAATGCAACAGCATATACAGCATTCGATGCCACAAATGGTAGTGTTAATGATGAATTGATAGGTGGAAGTGTTGAAGTAAGTCTTCTTGATGATTCTAGCAACTTCATTACAAGTCTTGAGAAGAACTACTATGAAAGTGGTATGGCTTTCGATGTAACACCAATATTAGCCACAATTGCAGAGATGGGTAAGACAGTTCCTTACAAGCTGGAAGTATCAGCTACTAAGAATGATGGAGCATATACACTTCTTGGTTCTATCACTGGTAACAGCATCTCTCAAGGTTATCTCGTCAACCAAGGCTTCAAGTATATTGACCTTGGTACATTGGGCTTCTGTGTGGCTCAGAATTACTCTAGAGGCACAGCACAAGGAGCTGAGAACAACACCAAGCTATATGTGTATGGTGATACCATTCCATTCAGTTGGTATTCAAAGACTGTAGGTACTATTTCAATGTCAATCACATATTATACATCTGCTAAAGTGGCTCTTTATACAGCTACTCAATCATTAAGTGATGCTAATAACGGATGGCTGCATAATGCTACATTGAATCTAGACCCTTCTAAGATAAATGAAGCATACTACATCGGTATACAGCCTTATAATGATAATACAGCATTAACGGATAATCCAATCATATATAATGTCATTAAACCATTGAAAGCAACGGAGTATTACCAGAGAGTATACTGGAGAAATTCATATGGAGGTGTTAGCTTCTTCGATTTCACAGCATCAAAGTCAGAAACAAGAGATGTTGAAGTGACAACATACCAGAAGAACATATATGATTTCTATACTCAGCAAAGGAATGAGCTAGATATGGTTTATGACAATAAGGTGAAGTATTCAACCACACTGAAGAGTCATATCATCGAGAAGGATGGTACATATCTGTTTAATGACTTGTTACAGTCGCCAGAAGTATGGATTACTGTCAATGGGGAAGAATATGGAATCATCCTTGACAGTCTTCAAGTTGATGAGGACAATAGGAATAATCTATATACAGCAACAATAAAATATCATTTCTCACAAGAACCAAGTTTGATTTAATATGATATACAAGGAACACTATGTGGAGTTGATAGTAAACAAACAGCAAGTGGAATTCACATCACAAAGCGATATCAACATTCGCCTTAATTCTGTTATCAATGACCCAACAAAGATGGGTTATTCGCAAGCTGAATATTCATTTGAATTTGAGATTCCAGCAACTCCAACCAACAATAAGATATTTGATTATGCTAATAATCTAGCAAAGTTGAATAAGTTCCATCAGCGTTACCAAGCAGAGCTATATGGTGATGGAAACTTGATTTTCGAGGGTACATTAACCTTAAACAGTTATGAGGGTGGAATGTACTCTTGTAATCTAGTGTCTGTGAAGATATACAGTCTTGATGAGATATTCGGTGGGATGACAATGAACCAGATTAAGGGAATGGAGATTAATTTCAATGGTGTATCAACGATGAACGCCATGAACCAAGAATCAAATCCAATCTGTGTATTCCCATTGGTATCATATGGAGCATTCCAAAAAGACCCATACGCTGAAGACAACGTTGGAGCGCAATACACATCCAAGTATAAGATTGATGCTTATAATCGCTGGTACGTTGAATCCTTCTACCCTTCAATCAATCTGGTTGAGACCTTGAAGAAATCCTTTGAGGGCAAAGGATATACTGTTGGTGGTGATGTATTCCAAGACCCAGTACTAAGACAGATATATATGTCCACAAACCTCGCAGATGAACAAGTACCAACTTATAATTTGGGAAATCCATCATTTGGTAATGTTAGTGTAAACACATCAACTGTTATTAATGAAGATGGATACACTCAAGATTTGCAATTCCCATTTGAACAACTAGTTTATTCGTCACCAGATGGAACAGGCATAGAAGAGGAATATAATTTCTCGCAAATATTATTATATGATTTGCTATCAAGTGGAGTTACAACAGACCAGAGTCCATCATATATGTATCAACCAAATGAGCATATAATTGTTATACCTGCTGATGGGTGGTATAAGATTAGTCTATCAGCACATACTTCAGCATCAACAGGTTCAATGACAGCAGCATATTATACAAAGGACACAATAACTTCTGACCCAGAATTGGAAGATGTAACGTTTACAAAATCTTTATCATCAACAACACCAATAGAAATTGCGTTGGTTAGAAATTATGATGATAATTATGAACTTATAAAAGGTAGACAAAACGTATTATACTTTAATGGAAAACCTGAAGATACTGATGGTAATAAACTAACTTGGCTAACATGTTTCCCACATGAAGACCCTTGGGCTTCAAGACTTCCAACAAAGAAAAATGACCTACAAACGAGAATGAGTGGAACAATTGACCCAACTGGAGGCGGTATAGTTTATTCAAATCAGAAATATGGATATATGTATGACGCAGGACAAATAATGGCGTATGACCAAGCTGTTTCACCTTCATTTATATGTGGATTATCAAGTCTTTCAAATGGCGTTGCTGCATATATGAAAGACGGATACTCTTGGAGTAAATCTGAATCTTTAAAGAATGAATCATTTGCTTCTTGCGCTGGATATAAATTCGCATACAGACCATCTGAAACACCATCATCAATAGCATTTGAAGATTCATCAGTTAACTATAACGAATATATAAATGCTGATATGACAAGCCCATTATGCACTAGCAATAATACATCAATGGATGGACATATTGACTGTATGGTTCATCTAAATAAAGATGATGTAATTAATTTATTCGCTGTTACAAGGGCTTATTATACTGTAAATGGCGTTTTGGTAACTTATCCTGTTAATGTTAGTACAAAACTAAATATTACTGCATTCTCTGACAGACCGCAAGAAATGCTGAAAGCAGACCATGCCAATAGAAAAGATGCACCTATAGAATTTCCAACCAAATTGAACCTTCCAAACTTTCTCAATAAGGAAAAAGAAGTTAAAGAATGGGTTGATGACATCATAAAGGCATTTAATTTGGAGATGACCCAATACGGAAACACAGTCCAGTTCAATACCAAGAAGCTGAATAAGAGCTTAATCACATCAGTTGACCTTGATGACAAGGTAAATTCTTATTATATCAAGTCAGAAAGGATTGATTATCCAAGAAGTATGGCAGTCCAGTACAAAGTGGACACTGATGAATGGGGATTTGAGCGTTCAGCAGTTGAAAAAAGTGGTGGCTCAGAGTCAATTCTTAACACCGATGACTGGTATAAGTACGCTGATAGTGGATTTACCAAGATTATCTTGAACGATGACTCATATGCGACATCTGAGAACAATGTAAGTACCAATTTCTCATACACATGGTATCAGAAGTTCGAGGTTTGGGAGACTGATTCAGCATTTACCCAGACTGCAACAACTGGAGTTGATATCCATATACCTTGTATCAGCAAATATAGCTATATGATTGATGGTTATGACTACACTGAGTCAATGAAACATGATGGATATGGACTTACACAGAGATTTTGGTTCAAACCAGAGGTCACAGAATTGTCTGTATGGACAAGAACATACCCAGCAGAGGAAATGTTCATCTATACTCCTAAAAACGTCTTACAAGGCTTAAATTTGAGTTATAAGGACACTGAGACTAGCTTGTTAAGCAGATATTTCAATCCGCAAGCTTACTTGAGTTCAAATATCATTGAATTCGAGGCATATTTAAGCTCAGAAGAATATAATTTGATAAGGAATGGAGCTTATGTTCATGTTGATAAGGATGTATACATTCCATTGGAGATAAGTGCTTATGACCCTTCTGGTCAGAATCCAACAGAACTTAAATTAATGAAAAGGATACATTAACTTGTATCCTTTTTTCATATGTTTATTAAAAATATCACAAAATGGCTAATACCAAAGAGTATAAAATAGTTATCAATGGCATATCTGAGAGCATAAATGCTATTGATAGTCTTAACAAAAAGCTAGAAAACCTTGAGCAAAGGATTAATACAATTAATTCAACCAAGGTTTCATCATCTGCTGGGGGTACATCTCGTACTTCCAATACATCAGCACTGTCTGAAGAAGATAAATTAGCAAAGCAGATTGAACAGATTGATGCCAAGAGAGAGGCATACAGCAAGGAAATATACCAGAATTATCTTGCTGCAAAAGATGTATTGAACGAGACGGTGAAAGACCAGAAACAGTTGGCTGCTTCAGAGAGATTGTCAGCTAAAAATTATTCCAACACTATGGCTGGAATGAAGCAAGAACTTGCTGACATCAAGCAAGTGATGCAGACCGTTGACCTTGGAGATACAGCAGAGTTTGATAGACTAACCCAGAGAGCAAATGAACTCAATGAAGCTTTAAAGAAGATTGAAGCTACATATGGGCAATTTGGTCGCAATGTTGGTAACTATGGTGACGCTTTCAAAGACTTGCAGAAAGTAACAATAACTGTTAATGGTGTTGAAAGGGAATTTAAAAATGCTACTGTTGCATCTAGAACACTTAACAAAGAACTAGATGCTTTACAAATAAATGGCAAGGGTAATACCAAACAAGCTGATGAATTAAGAAAGATTATTCATCAACTTAATAGCGAAATTAAAGATGCAACAGTATCATCCAAGGCTATGGATACGGCTATGGACTGGATGCAGTCATTCACAGCTATAGCTACAATGAATCAGAGTTTCAAGACTTTATTTGGTTTTGATGATACTGAAGTTACAAAGTCAATTCAGCAGCTTGTAGCCCTTAAAGGAGCTTTGGATGGTATTGAGAATATCCGCAAACAGATGGATAGTAGGGAAGGTGTTGGTCAAATTCTTGGAAAAGGTTTTGAAAAGATTGACCAATACACCCATAAGATGTTAGTGTTCAACAGAGCATTACAAGGAACTGGTACTTCAGCCAAGATTGCTGCTGTTGGTATTAAGGCACTTGGTGTCGCAATGAAATATTTGGCAAGCCTTGGCATCTATGCTGTTATCAACCTAGCCACTGATGCTATTATGAAGCTTGTTGGTGGATTAAGAGATTGGGCAAAGGGCAATGCAGACCTTGTTAAGAGTGAAGATATGGTTAATGTAGCATTCGACAGGGTTAACACCACTCTTGAACAGCGTTTGAAGTTAAATAATCAATTGAAAGACTCAAACAAGCTATCTGATATTAAGAAGCAGATTGAAGATGAATTGGCATATGCTGATGCAATTGCAAAGGCGAATGAGGAATTGCAGAAGAGGATGAATTACAATCCAGCCAATGCAACATTTGCAAACTATGCTTCTGGTAAGAAAGGAACTTCTGATATCTTTGAGGATGATGGTGTTACAACATTTGGCGGCTTCAGTGAGGCTATTAAGGATGCTGAAGAACTTAAAAAGCGTTATAATGCACTCTCAGAGGCTGTTGAAAAGAATACTGGACTTGTATACAAGAATGCAAAGGGATTTGAGATTGCTCACCTTTCAGCTTCAGATGCAAAAGACGAATTTAATCACCTTGAACAGATTCTTGGTGGTACACTTGTTCGTTCAATGATGGCATTTGATATGAAAACCAAGGAGGGTAGAAAGGGATTGCAAGATTTCGTTAACGAAATTATGAAGTCAAATGATGTAATGTATAAGTCAACATTGTTAAGACTTCCAGAAATTGTTAGCAATGAGAAGGGTAATCTATCTACAGCTCTTAAGGGTTGGTTGGATATCATTAAGCAGTTTGTTGCTAATGCAGAATTGGCAATGACTCCAATGAAGTTCGAGGAATATGTAAACAATATTCTAGATTCTGCTGATGAAAGCGGAAAACGTCTTGCAGATAAGCAGAAGAAGGAACTCACTGAGAGATATCAAGCATTGTCAAAGGAGGAGCAGAAACAAGAGGAGAAACTGTATAAGCAAGGTCTTGCTGCAATCGATAAGATGCAGAAGAAGAAGAACCAGAAATTGGTAAAAGACCAAGATACACTTGATAAGGAACTTCATGAACTGAGAATTAAGAACATGAAGGAAGGTCTTGACAAGGAACTTGCTCAGATTAAGGAGGAATGGAGACAGAAGCTTAAGCTAGCAAAGGGTAACAACGCTCTTAGAGAAGAGATTAACAAGTACTATAATAAGAGAATTGAGGATGCCACAAGAGACCATAATGCTGAAATGGCAGCAATCTATAAGGAATCTTGGAATGAGATATATAGAATATCAGACACATCACTTAGAATGAATCTTGATTCTCAACTCCAGCAAATGGAAACTGCTTCAAAACAGATTGAAGAGGAATATACAAAGATATTCACACCTCAGTATGCTTCATATGGTGGAACAAGATTTAACAATAAAACATCTAATAAATTAAAAGGTGACTTAGGATATTTGTATGATGAAGATACTGATGTACAAAGAGCAAAGGAATATCTCAATCTTGTTGAAAACATCAAGCTTGCAGAAGCTGAAGCAAGAAGAGTATCTGCAATAGGTGAAATGGGTGAACAATACCAAGAATTGCTTGAAGAACCTGTTAAAGAAGCCACTAAAGCACTTCAAGATTGGCTTGACGAGAATGAAGTATGGCGTTCTGAAATGGAAGAAGATTACGCTGTTCAACAGTTAAGAGTAAATGGATATACACAGTCCATTACCAAAGCTTTTGAATTCAGACTGGATGAGACTAAACAATACTACAGCAAAGTAGAAACACTTCAAAAGTTACATTCTGAAGAAACTTTGCAGAATGAACTTGCGCTTCTTAAGAATGAGGAAAATGCAGAAAAGAGAGCTGAACAAGACCGTTTTGAAAGCCAAATGGCAGAACTTGATGCCAATTTGAGAGATGGTCTCATGACAAGACAGCATTACGATGAACTTGTTGAAAGAGCAGAGATTGAGCATTCTAATTCGTTGGAAGCAATTTCAAAAAGAGCTGCAACAGAAGAGGAACGTCTCCAGCAAGAACATCAAGATAGACTGAAGCAGATTACTGCTAATGGTCTTAGAGGTATGCTGAACGAGTACAGAGATGCTTATGCTGCAATATCAAACATCCAATCAAGACAACCACAAACAGATAAAAGCGGTTGGGGTGTTGTTAATATATCTCAAACAAAGAAAAACTACAAGGAAGCTCTTGAAGCATATAAGACTCTTTCAAACGATATTATTGATGAAAAATTAAACCTTCAAGCTAAGTTAGATAATAACGAAATCACATTTGATGATTTCCAGCAAGCAAAGAGAGAACTTGATGGTCTTGCACAAGATACAGCAGATGCGGCTCAAGAGGTAACAGATAATCTTAAGAAGGTTGCAAGTGATTTCTTACAATCAATTCAAAATTATATCCAAGCAGCAATGGATTCATTCTCAACCATTATGAATGCTGTTTGGGCTGCCCAAGATGTTGCAAATGATAAGGAAGCTGAAGCCCTCGATAAGCAGAATAAGATTATCCAAGATAAACTAGATAAGCAGAAGGATATCATCGAGAAGCATAAGTCTAGTATTGATAGCATCGAGGATGAACTCTCAACAGCTAGAGGCGATAGAAGACAGCACTTGATTGACCAGCTCAACGCTGAAATGGCAGCTCAGAGGGAAGCACAAGCCCAAGAGAAGAAAATCCAGAAAGAGAAGGAAGTCAACGAGAGAAAGCAAGAGGAGTTGGAGAAAAAGAGAAAGAAGCAACAGTATCATCGAGATATGATACAAGCAATTGTTAATGGAGCGATGGCTGTTACATTTGCAGCAGCAAACGCTTGGCCTATCCCAGCTATTCCAATGATGGCTCTTGCAGCATCAACAACGGCAGCTCAGATTGCAATAATGGCAGCAAATAAGCCTTATGCTAAGGGTGGTAGACTTGATGGTGGTGTTGCTTCTGGACCAAGACATAGTGATGGAGGTATTCCAGTTCTTGGAGGTAGAGCTTCAATTGAAGGTGGAGAGTTTATTACTAACAGAGTCACTACTGCAAAGAATGTTGATTTGTTAGAGTACATCAATAGTAAGAAAAAGAAAATTGATATCTCAGACCTTGTTGACTTCTATGGTGGAACTGTTAGAAACAATATAAGAAGAATGTCACCTTCAGCAAAGTTCGAATCTGGTGGAGTTATCCCTACTCTCAACAATGACTATACGTTCAATGATAGATTGCTTGATGCATTCGAAGACTATAGCAATAGACCAGTAGTGGTTAGTGTTAGGGATATCAATGCAAGACAGAAAGCTGTTAAGAATGTTCAAGTTCTTAGTGGATTAATTCCAGACGAATAACGTTTTTTGTCCATAGTTTTAATATTCATTATTTATGGGATGAGGGTGTTGTGAAATACCCCCATCCTCTTTTTATGATAGTATGTTTATAAAAACAGCGATTAAACGATGAAAAATACTTGGTTTGACCTTAATATTAAGGAAAAGATAGCAATTATTACAGCTTGTGCAGCATTCGCACTAGGTTGGGGAATGTCAATTGGAGCATTCTTTGTCCCACCAATGGGAGAAGTGGCAGATTCAATACTCTGGATACTTGGACAAGCCCTGTTATATGCAGCATCAGTCTTTGGTGTATCAGCATATTTCAAAAGTGAAGCAGTAAATTTAAGAAAAGACATGGACAAGCACTTGGAAATGATGGAAAGAATGCAAATCCAGAGAGAAAAACTAAGAATGGGACATGATATAGAGGAAATACCAGATGAAGAAGGATAAATTACATACAATACTACTTATAATAGCTCTTTGTTTAATGACATTGAGCTTTTTTACTGTGTTTTATAATTCACATCGTACTCCAAAGGTTATAGAAAAGAGAGATACAACCATTGTTAGGGATACAATCTGGAAGGATACAACCATTACCGAAAAGGAACTAATACCAAAATTTATCGTCAAAAAAAAAGTAGATACTTTGTATCTAAAAGATGGAAGAGATACCCTCCTTGTGACTGAGGATAAGTACTTCTATAAATCGTCTGTAATGGGTTTGGATACAGCAGATGTGGAAATACACACTAGAGGTATAAATACAAGCTTAGAAGAGCTTAAAATGCGTCTCAGACTACATAATGTACATACCACAGAGACAGTCGAAATAACGAAGTATGTTGAAAGGAAGAAAAAATGGTTTCACATCCAACCTCAAGCAACAATTGGTTATGACCCATTGAACAAGAATTGGGGAGCAGTCATAGGTATTGGAGTTGGAATTGACTTATAATGGTGGTATGGATGAGTGAATATAGTCACTGCTCTGCAAAAGCAGCTACGTTGGTTTGAACCCAACTACCACCTCAAATCAAAAGAAAATAAAATAAATATGTTTATTTAAAGTATTTTCACATGGGAAAGAGATTAAAGAAATATAAGGTTGGAGTTGATAGCGAAACATATGCTATAAGCCTCGTACAAGACCCAGCGATTGAAGAGACTCTTGTTGCGTTGGAGAAGCAGAAGGAAATTCAAGTCCAGTTGGCAAATGAGGAGAAGCATATGGTATATTCCGCTGTCCTCATTCCAGATAAACCAATATACAGACGTAGCGAGGATGGTGATGAGTTCTATGTTGAATTCACCAAGGAATCCATTGAGAAGATGTCACAGCAATTCTTCAAGGATTATAGACAAGATGCAATCACACTTGACCATGAAACTAATGCAAGTGATATTACAGTAGTTGAGAGTTGGATTAAGAGTGATTTGTACAAGGATAAGTCTGTAGCTCTAGGTTTGAATGAGAATCTTCCAGTTGGAACATGGTTCTGTGGTATGAAAGTTAACCAAATCGATGCATGGGAACGTATCAAGAGTCATGAGCTTAATGGTTTCAGTGTTGAAAGTCTTATCAGACTAGAGGAGTTTTCAAAAGTAGATAAAAACGATAATAATATGAATATAGAGACAAGTGACATGGGATTCTGGAGTAAAATGAAAGAAGTCCTTTCAGAAGTGTTCACATCAGCACAGATGGCTGAGGAACCAGCAGAGATTGAACCTACCAATATTGATTTGGAGGCAGAACCACAGCCAACAGCAGAAGAGCCAAAGGTTGAGGAAGTAGTTGTGGAAGAACCTAAAGTAGAAGAACCAAAGGTTGAGGAACCAGTGGTTGAAGAGCCTAAGCCACAAGAAGAGCCAAAACAAGAGGAAGCTCCAAAGGCTGAAGAGCAAAAGGACAATCATCTTGAGGAACTAATCAATAACTTGAAGGATGAGATTGCTGCATTGAAGGAAATGAACAGTGGTCTTCAAGAGAAGATTAAGGATATGGGCAAACAGCCAAGTGTGAACCCTGTGAATGTGAATGCAAAGCCAAATGCTGCTGACGTTGGTGTTGGTAGCTCAAGTTATTCCGCTTGGAGAAGCCAAATGGAAAAGATAATGATGGGCTAAATTAATAGAAAATCCTAGGAGTTTGGTGCTCCTAGGATTTTTATCATATATTCCTCGTAACTCATTGTACCTTTTTTAGAGTTACATGATTGGCAACATGGCACACAGTTATTTGGAGTGTGCGGTAATGAGCTATCTTTCCTATCACAACCCAATTCTTCCCAATCAAATTCCTTTTTACAGTATGTGCATTTACCGATGTTGAATATGTTTTCAATAATCCAATCAACAGTTATGGTACATTTACCTCTATTATGATTTCTATCATTTCTTCTGTAAGCATTTAACAAACCATTAGCTCTACCTCTTTGCGAATGTGAATATTCTTTGTTATATTCAGAGGTTTCCTCTTTGTGAGCATCCCTATAGTCTTGCATGTATTGTGGATTATCTTGCTTAAACTTCTTATTTCTCTCAAGAACTTTGTTCCTATATTCATCATCTGACGCATAAAGTTCTCTAAGAGCTTCACAGATTTCGTCTTTGTGTTTGTCGTAATATTCTCGTCTTTCTTGGTTGTGTTTCTCTTGGTTTTCAGCTTTATGTTCCCAATAACGTTTCTTGTTGTAGGCTTTACTTTTCTTTTTTAGTTTCTCCTTGTTCTTTTCTCTGTAACGTCTTTGGGACTCTCTTCTGCGTTGTTTTCTTTCTTCTTCCGTTAGCATTGTTCTATTATTTTAGTATACCTCTGTCAGTAAATGAAACATCTATTTCGTCAATACTATTCATGAAATCAACAATACTTGGTCTTCCGTCTTCATCATAGCTAGCGTTTTCATCAAAAAAACTTTCGATAGTCCAAGTTCCATCGTTCTCTCTTAAGAAACGTAGATAATCTGGGAATTCATCATTGGTAGAACTAAGGTCGTTTTTAATTTTCTCAATCATTTCATTAATGACTTTACCCCCATTATTTTTAATAAATGAATGAGATTCTTTGTCATCACTAAAAAGGAATAGCGTTTGACTAATTTTGTCAAACCAAATTTCAATTTTTTTATCCATAATATTTAAGTTAAAGTGTCTCCCACTATTGGGATTGCTGCAAATATATTAAAAAAATGTGAAAATTCCAAATTTTTTAGTTAAAAATCGTATCCGTATGTTTATTACAAACAGAAAATAATTAACACAAAAACTAATTACACATATGAGTAATTTTATAGATTTAAGCGGACTTACTTATTGCGGTAAGGAAGCTAGAGAGATTTTCTCAAAAGACATTTATGATATCGACATGAGGCAGTACGGTATCACTTTCATGGATGGTGTAAAGGGTAAGATGAAGATTTACACTGGTGAAATTTCTGACGCCTTCCAGCTCTATACTTGTCCTTTCACTCCAGCAGGTTCAGCTTCTCTTGCTGAAGCTTATATCGAGCCAGCAGCTATCAAGGTAAATCAAGAGAACTGTTATGATACATTTTGGAATACCTTCCTTGTAGACCAGACTGAGATTTCACTTAGAGGTGGTATCCCACAGACATTCGCTGAGTGGTACTTTGGCAAGCTTCGTCAGAAGATGGCTAAGGAATGGCAAGAGCAGTGGTGGCAAGGTGATACAGCTCGTACAGCTACTACTAAGGTTTATTTGAAGTCTATCGATGGTATCGAGAAGCAGCTTCATGAGAACAGTGGTGTAACAAAAGTATCAGGTGCTTCATTCACCGTTGATAATGCAATCGCACAAGTTGAGGCTATCATCATGAAGGGTCTTGAAGTAGCTGGTAATGCTGAGGTTGACACTGAGGGTTACAAGTTGTTCATGAACCACAATGACGTTCGAGTTCTTGAGGTTGCCCTTGGTAAGGTTTGCTGCCCAAATAGCACAAATCAAGTATTCGCTAACTGGGGTAGAGAGAATGGTCGTATCTACGTTATGGGCTTTGAAATCGTTCCAAGCTTAATCAGCGCAGGTAAAATGATTTTCGGTCCTGCTCGTAATTTGGTTGCAGGTTTCG
>Ga0326511_10001371_pt1 | contig 20188 bp, 16 predicted proteins | sample 0_2496_0518_D_FD_203701 | JGI IMG/M metagenome (GOLD analysis project Ga0326511, IMG submission 203701) | Bovine rumen microbial communities from UC Davis, California, United States - 0_2496_0518 | ecosystem: Host-associated > Mammals > Digestive system > Stomach > Rumen | place: USA... | reverse complement strand
AAGAATATCACTATATGTTGAAGAATATCACTATATGTTGATGAATTTTACAAAAAGATGAACGACAATGCAATAAAATGAACGATAAGCAATAAAATTCCGAAATGTGAACGAGAGAATTGCAATCTTTTCAACCGAATTGCAATCTTTTAACCGTTTCGCAATCTTTTCAATCGAATTGCAAGGATTTCAATCGTTTCGCAAGAATGTGCTGCAATGTGGCGAACTGAAGCGGTTGAGGGGTGTCGAAGAATTGTTAGAGAAAAAATTCAATATAACATAAGATGGACTGGAATATGGCATTCTGGAGTTGGAAGAAAAAGGAGAAGAGGGGTGAAGGCGGCGTGAATGTAGTGTCGCTTGTAGGCGATCCCCAGAGGTTCACAGAGGGCAAGAGTGTTGAACTCTCAACTGTGTACAGGTGTGTCAGTTGCATCAGCGATGCTGTAGCGCAACTGCCTATAGAGATATTGAAGGTTACGTCCAAAGGCTATAAGAAACGGGCGCTCACTCATCCGGCCTTCTGGCTGGTGAACAAGGAGCCCAGCCGTTACATGAGCAGATTCACCATGATGAAGTCGCTTGTCACTTCCATGATCCTGAAAGGCAACGGCTACATCCGCATTGCCAGGAACGAGGACGGCAATGTCATCGAACTGGAGTTCCTCCACCCCGACAATGTGACCATCATTGACGACGAGTATGGTCATATCGCATACTATGCCCACCCGAGGTATGGTTTCATCGAGCCGAGCGACATCATCCACATCGTCAATTTCAGCCATGACGGCGAGCATGGTGTGTCAACAGTCCGGTATGCTGCGAACACTCTCGGCCTTGCCTACGACTCCGAGGTCCATGCCAGGGAGTTCTTCAAGGGCGGTGCCTCCCTGAGCGGTGTCGTCAGCGTGAACCATCCATTGACAGCCAAGCAGAAGGAGGATTTCTTCCGTACCTGGAGCAGCAAGTTCAACAGTGCGGGACGCGGAGGTGTTGCGCTGATGGAGGCTGACATGGAGTACAAGCCGATCAGTGTGAGCCCGAGTGATGCCCAGCTTCTTGAGACGCGGCAGTTCAATGTCGTGGACATCTGCCGCTTCTTCGGCGTGAGTCCGAGCAAGGCTTATGACCTTAGCCACAGTAGTTACAGCAGCATCGAGGCCAGCCAGCTGGCTTTCCTCACCGACACGCTTCAGCCTATCCTTGACAAGATTGAACTGGAGTTCGAGCGAAAATTGTTCCTGCCAGGGGAGAGGTTCAAGTATGACGTGAGTTTCGATACCAGTGTGCTGCTGCGTACAGACAAGTCAGCATTGGCAGATTATTACACGAAAATGTTCAACCTTGGTGTACTGACGAGCAACGAGATTCGCCGTCAGATGGACTTCGAGCCTGTCGAAGGCGGTGACCAACCGTTCATCCAGAGCAACCTTGTGCCGATTGACAAGCCGATGAATGCGACGGCAGCCCAGCAGCAGCCCAACCCAGGCAAGAACGGTAGCAACAACCAAGAGGAGGATGATGAGACGCAGGTGTGATTCCAAATCGGTCCAAATCGAATTGCAATCGTTCCAAAACCGTGATTCAAAAGTTTTCCTGAGCGATTCAAAAGTTCATCCACCCATGCTTTCGAGCGTGGTGATGAGTTGTCCTGAGAAATGAGGATTGACGAGCAGTGTGCCAAGCGCCTCAATGGTCGCTATCACCCCGTCAATCTTCTTTTTGTCTATGCTTTTGTTTGGCTTGACGTTGCCGTTCCAGTCGCTTTTGAGTTCAACGTTGCGGAAGCAGAAAAGCGTGATGGCATTCGCGTTGATGGTGAGCACCGGCTCCTGGCTGTTCTTCTTCTGGTTTGATGCCATGAGGATGAGCCTCTCCAGTTCGCGTGTCGGCCTGTTGAAATTGCCGAGCGACTGCGAGTATTCCTCGAGCGGCATGCCCATTGCCGTGCAGTCAATCGCCCATTGCGTGGCGTTCCACTTGTCATACCCCACTGCCGCAATGGTGACGTTCTTGTTGTGCCTGATGATGTCGTTGGTGATATAGTCGTAGTCCGTGACATTCCCTGGCGTTACCTTCAGTTCACCAGTCTGCCTCCAAAGCCTGTACTTGTCCTTGTCCGTCTTTGTCTCGAGAGCCTCTTCTGGGCAGTAGTAGTCTATGTCCAGGAAATACCTGTTGTCGTGCATGATGAGGTAAGCCACCGCCGTCAGGTCGCTGACAGCCGACAAGTCTACACCGACATAGCAGATGTCCTCCTCCGCGCTGAACATATCCCATGAGAAGTTGCTTGATATGTCGATGATCTTCTGCTCAGGAATCCACACCTCGGCTGCATCACACCACACATTGAGGTTCTTCGTCTTGACGTTTGTCTCCTCCCGCGGGTTGTTGATGGCCGTTTTCACCTCACTTCTCAGCCATTCCCTGGACACGGTCACACCCAGGTTCGGTGCGCACTTCTTCCAGTTTCTCTCGTCCTTCCAGTCATCGTCATCGTCCATCTCGTAGATTGCGACGAAGAACTCGTCATCGTGCTTGAGTCTTGCCACCACCTCTATGCCGTAGTTCCTCAGTTCGTAGCATGGCAGCGTCTTGTCGAATCCGGCTGTCGTGATTGTGCAGATGTGCGGGTTCTCTCGCATGCCCATGGACGACTTGATGACATCACGCACTGATGAGTCAGGTGCGCTGTGGTACTCGTCGATGATGCCGAATGATGCGTTGTATCCGTCGAGTGTGGAGTCGTCAGACGCGAACACGTTCATCACCGACTCGTTGATGGCGAACTGTATCTGGTCCCTGTATGCCACGAGGTCTGTCTTCCCCGGATCTAAGGACTTGGCGAAGCTCTTCGCCATCTTGAATGCGATTTTCGCCTGTTCCTTGCTGTTTGCCGCGAGGTCCACCTCCGCTCCATCCTCCCCGTCTGCGATGAGGTAGTACAGCGCCAGTGCGGCCACCAGTGCCGTCTTCCCCTGTTTTCTCGACATCTCAATGTACGACTGTGTGAATCTCCTGGTACCCGTGTGCCTCCAATACCATCCCACTATGTTCGCCACCACCCACTGCTGCCATGGCTCCAGATGGAAGTTCTTCCCTGAGAACTTGCCAGTGGTGTGCTTTAGGAGCGCGATGAACCTGATGCACCTGTCCACCGTCTTGAAGCGGAACTCCAATTCGTCCCTTTGCATATCGTCGATGAACCGCTGACATGCATCCCTTATGTACTTCCCCGCGGTCACTTTGCCGCTGATGACATTCAAGGCATATCTGACATAGGCTTTCCTCTCCCCCTTCATCCCTCCTTTATTTGGCGAGGAACATCCTCAGCGGCGAATCCTCAGTGACGGACGCTTTTCCCATCTCCTTCCTTGCCTTCGCCACCAGTCCATATTCCTTCATAATCTTCAAGCACATCACTTCGGCTTGGTTCATGATGGCAATCTTCGGGTTCGGCACAAGGTCGTCTCGCCCGTTCTTGACCATCATCCCCTCCCCCTTCACATGCTTAGCAGCCTGGAAGAAGATGTCCAGTTGTCTCGCGAGTATGTGCAGCGATGCGCGGTCGATGTCGTCGAGAATCCTCGCCCTTTTTAGGAAGTCGACAACCGAGTTCATGTACTCAGCCACCTCCGGCTCCAGTCCCACCGGAAGGTCTAATCTCACTTTAATGCTGTTCTTTCCCATGATGTTTGTGAATTTTGGAGTGGCACTCCTTGCAAAGCGCCATCAGGTTGTTCGGATTGTACGCCATCTCGATCATCTTCATCCCTGTGAAATTTGTGAAGGACACCTTGTGATGAACGTCCACTGCCGCCTCTACGAGCCCTTTCTGTTGGCAGATTTCGCAGAGAGGGTGCCTGTCGATATACGCCAGCCTCATCTTCCTCCATTTCGCCGAAGAGTACACCTTCTGCCTTTCTTTCCGGTTCAGATCATCGCTGCAGCTGTTGCGTTTGTGTTTCTTCAAGTATGGCATCTTTTAGGTTCTTTAGGAATTGTTCGATTGTCTCGTCGCTCTCCTCCTCCATGTACGGTTCGCTGTCGTCAACAACTTCATATTCCAGCGGCACCGTTTTCCTGATTCTTTCTTTCAGAAGCGCGAACTTGTATCTGATTCTGAGAGTTGCAAGCATGTCCACGCATTCGTGTGTGAGTATGTAGAGGCATGCCGAGTGGAACGCGTCCCATTCGTCATTGCTTCTGACCCTCCGCGTGAGCATGTCGTAGTTCTTCCTGATGAAGTCGCATGCATCATCGTTTCGCCATGTCGTATCGCCTGCACAGTTCTTTCGTTGCATGCCCGATGATGGATGATATGCTGCACCCTGTCCTCTTCGCCATGTCCTCGACCAGAACCGATGTGTGTCCGTCGAGGCACGTTTGATAAGTTTTCTTTGCCATTCTGCTGATTTTTTGCCATTTACACATTGCAAAGATAAGAATAATTTAGAAAATTTCCAAATAAATAGGGGCATTAATAACGTTTCTGATGTATATATAGTGAGGAGCCATAAAATATGAAAAAAGAAAGACGATATTTGATTGACGGCGTTGAGCTCCGCGACAAGGAGAGCAGGACTCTCTCCGGCTATGCAGCCGTGTTCGACAGCGACAGTCGTGACATGGGCTTCATCGAGACGCTTGACCCCCACTGCATGGACGATGTGATCGGCCGCAGTGATGTTGTCTGCCTGTACAACCACACCGACCTTCCTGGCATCCTTGCCCGCAGCGTGAATGGGGACGGCACCCTTCACCTCAGTGTTGACAGCCGCGGTCTCCTCTGCGAGTTCGAGGCTCCGAACACCCAGTTGGGCAATGACATGCTTGAGAGTGTACGCCGTGGTGACATCCGCGGCATGAGTTTCGCCTTCACAGTGGAGAAGGACGAGTGGACGCACAAGGGTGACGAGTACAGGCGGAGGATTATGAAGATTGACAGGCTCTATGATGTCAGTCTTGTTGTGCAGCCCGCCTATGATGCGACAAGCATAGACACTCGGGGTCTTGATGACCTCAAGAGGAGTGAGAAGGACTCCCATGTCCCCTCCTCATCCTATTACGAACGACTAAGAAGTGAAATCTTTTAAAAACCGCAAGAAAATGACGATTTTAGAATTGAAAGAGCAGCGTCTTCAGTTGAAGCGCAAGCAAGAGAGCCTTCTGAATCAGATACAGAAGGAGAAGAGAGACTTCAATGACGAGGAGAAGGCCAACTTCGCCTCCATCAAGGAAGAGATTCGCACACTCGACATCAAGATTGCCGAGTTGGAGAACTGGCTTGCCGGCCAGACACCCAAGAAGAAGGAGAACCGCAGATTCTCTTACGTAAAAGCCATCAGCGCCATCATGAACGGCCGCGCCCTTGACGATGTTGAGGCCGAGGTCAGCGAGCGTGGTGCAAAGAACAGCATCAGCAGCGGCAGCGACAACAACAACGGCTTCTTCCTCCCCATGGAGAAGCGTGCCACCTTGCAGGCCACTGTAGCCACCGCAGGCAAGGAAGATGTCGCCACCGACCTTCTTGACCTTGTCACTCCGTTGGAGAACGAGCTCATCGCAGCGCGTGCCGGTGCCACCTTCCTCACCGGTCTGAAGGGCGACATCGCCGTTCCTTTCTACACCGGAACCACAGCCGGATGGGCAGGTGAGGTGTCACCCGCAACCGACGGAGCCGGCGAGTTCAAGCAGAAGACCCTGTCACCGAAGCGCATCACTGCCTATGTGGACCTCTCGAAGCAGTTGCTCATCCAGGGCAATGACTCTGTCGAGGCCTATATCCAGAGCAGCCTCGTTGAGGCCGTCCGTCAGACATTGGAAGAGACCATGTTCGGCACAGCCGCCGGCACCTCTGACAAGCCTGCCGGCCTTCTGAACGATGTTACCGCCGACGTAGGCGACATCACCTATGGTGCCCTCGTTGACATGGAGACATCCCTGTTGACCAAGAACTTCCGCAACCTGTCATGGGTTGGTGCCTATGACGCACTCGGCGTTCTGAAGAAGACCGAGAAGGTTTCCGGACAGCCCGTCTACCTGTACGAAGGCGGCCTCATCGACGGACGCAACGTATATGGCAGCAACAACGTCGGCAGCAAGGGTCTCATCCTCGGTGATTTCTCCGAGATGCTGATTGGCCAGTGGGGTGGCATCGAGGTTCTCGTTGACCCGTACACCCAGGCTCTGAACGGCACCGTTCGCCTTGTTGTGAACAGTTACTTCGACTACTTCGTGCGCCGCGGCTTCGACAAGAAGACCAAGGACGGTATTGTTCCTTTCGCAAAACGTATCTTGAAGAAGTAGTATGATCACTGTTGACAGCCTCAAGAAACATCTCCAAATCCCCGGCACCTTCGCCGGGGATGACGAGTATCTGTCGCAGATAGTGGACAGCGTCATCGGCTACTGCCGCGACTTCCTGGACCTTGACGACAGTGAGGAGTCAACTGCGATTCTCGAGAAGCCTCAAGTGTCGCAAGCGATGCTCATGCTCGGAGCCACGCTGTACAACAACCGTGAGAGCGAAGTGTATAGCGGCACTCAGGAGACGAAGGCCTTTGACCGATTGATGTACCAGTTTAAGAAGTGGTGATATGAACAGCGGCGAGTTGCGTGAAGTTGTGACCATCCTGTCGCCCGTGAAGGTGACCGACAAGTACGGCAGCGTGAAGGTGAACTACATCCCTTCCGATGTCGTGCGGATGAAGATTGGCTCCCAGAGTGGCGTGAAGGAGAACGACCGCCACGAGATTGTCCAGAGTTACAATGTCACTTTCTGCTGCTACTACTGGCTCCGCGACTCCATCACGGAGGAGCACCAGTTGGAGTGGAACGACACCCGCTATCGCATCACAGGCCTCTTCCCAAACGTCAGGCGCAATGAGATTGTAATCCAAACAGAGAAGGTTAATGAGTGACAGTGTGATTTCAGCCCAAGCCGGCTTCGACCTCTCCCAGATGATTTTGGAGATTAACGGCCAGGCACTCCGTCCCTACATCCTCCGCGGCATCCAGCCGTTGCGGAAAGAGATGGAGACCACGTTGAAGTCCGTTGTGAGCGGGAATGGCAAGTATGCCCTCAGCGCCCATGCCGGACGTGGCGTGAAGAGCAAGCCCTTCCAGGGCGGCGGCATTGGGTTCACTGTCTACTTCGACCCGAAGGAGTGGCTCTACATCTTCCAGAACGGCACCTACAAGACCCCTTTGCGCCCCACGAAGAAGCCCTACACCACCTCCGCCTACACTGACAGCCTTGGCCGCAAGGTTCCCAAGCGCACCTTCAAGGCTGGCATCAGTCGCGGTCGCATCGCCCCGATGGGTTTCTTCGAGACCGTCGAGGACATGTACGGCAGCAGCATCTTCGAGCGTGTGAGGTCGGCAGTTGAGACAGCCGTTAACGAACGAATCAGTCATCTATGAGAGTCCAAGCATTGAATGTCGGGAGTTTCGTGAGGCATTTCCTCCTTGAGAGTGAAGACCTCGCCGAATTGGTGGGAGACAAGGTATTCCCGCTTGTCGCTCCCGAAGGAACCTGCTTTCCCTACATCGCCTACAGCAACACCAGCCTGACTTCCAGCCGCGACAAGGACTCGTACTTTTACGAACAGGATGCCTACATGACCATTGCTGTCTGCACTGAGGACTACACCAGCGGCGTTGACATCGCCATGGAGGTGACGAGAGCCCTCCAGCGTCCTAACCTTGTGTTCGAGGACATCGAGGCCTTGGAGTGCACGCTTGACGAGCGCAGCGAGCAGTTCCTCGAAAATACGTATATCCAAGCATTAGTTTTCCACTTAAAATTGAAGTAAAAATGGCAAATACATACCAAAGAGGCAAGAACCTCATGTTGTTCCTTGGCGGCAAGAGCATCGCCGGAGCGACCACCTGCAGCGCCTCCTTCTCGATGAACACGTCTGAAATCACCAACAAGGACACCCCTGCTGGTATGTCGGACATCGAGCCCACGACCATGACAGGCACCTTGCACACTGAGAACATGTTCTGCGTTCCCGGCGAAGGCAAGACCTACTACGACCTCTTCGACTCCATGAAGTCGAAGGCGAAACTGACATGGAAGTTCGCCGTGGCCACTGAAATTGACGCTGCCGCTCCCACCGGAGGTTTCACCCCGGACGACCAGAAGGACGTTCTCTCTGGCGAGTGCTACATCACCAGCCTTGAGGCCAACGCCCCCAACGGCGAGATTGCCACATTCACCTGCGACCTGACAGTGACGGGTGACGTGACACATTCCTCTTGAATAAGTTAATAGATTAGTAGTTTGGCAAGCCCCAGCCCTGTCAAGGGGTTGGGGTTTTTTCGATTAATTATGACGACAAAAGACATAACCATAGACGGCAAGGTGTACACGATGAAGCATTGTGTGCGCTCGAGGATGCTCTTCGAGACCATCACCGGGAAGATGTGGAACCTCAGCACCCTCACCGACCAGTATGTGTACTTCTACACGATGATCATGGCCGGCACCAAGGACTGCGGTCTCCAGTATGACGAGTTCCTGGACGCCATGGACGCAGACCCGTCCCTGTTCGTGGAGTACAGCAATTACCTCCATGACAGCCTTGAGCGTGAGGCTGCCTTCAGCAAGAAGAGTGAGGAAGGTGGAAAAAACTGAGTTGGACTGATGCCTACAGACAGCTCGTCGTTGAGCTTGGTATCAGTCCGTCTTACGTCCTTGACGAGATGGATGTGTACGAGATGCAGCCCCTTCTCGACAAGAAATGGCTGAAAGACATGGATGCGTGGGAGCAGACGAGGCTCGTCTGCAGTTATATCCACAAGGCCTTCTTCAAGGGGAAGCCTGACATCCACTTCCCTTGGGACGACATGAGCGGGCAGTCGGTCAGCCGTGAAGACCGCGATGCCCTGGTATTGAAGATGAAACAAGAAGAAAAGAGATATGCCACAAAGAAACATCAAGGTTAGCGCAGACATGAGCGGTTTCGACAAGCCGCTTCAGGAGAGTGCGCAGAAGGCGAAGATGTCCTTCAACGACATCCTGAAGAGCGCCGAGACGAGCGGCAGGAATGTAAAGAAGGAGCTTCGTCAGGTACAGAGCGCCATGCAGAGCATGCTTGCCAGTGGTGTCTCCCCCGCCGATTCCGCCTATCAGCAGCTTGCCAAGCGTGCAGGTGAACTGAAGGATGCCATTGGCGACGTGAACGAGGAAATCAAGGCGCAGGCCAACGACACCCGCAACATGACACTTGCCTTCGGTGCGATGGAGGACGGCATGAGCGTGTTCCAGGCAGGACAGGCAGCCATGTCGATGTTCGGTGTCGAGAGCGAGGGAGCCGCCGCCGCCATTCAGAAGATGATGGCCGCGCAACAGATGCTCAATGCGATTCAGACGCTCGGCAATAGCATCACCAGCAAGTCGACAGTTCTCGGCAAGGGCTATGCCGCCGTGAAGGCCCTCCTCTCTCGCGGTGCCGCCGCACAGACAGCCGCTGAGGGAGCCGCCGCAGCCTCCACCACCGGCCTTGCCGCCGCAGAGGGCGGTGCCACCCTTGCCACCACCCTGTTGAGTGCCGCACTGAATGCCATCCCGTTTGTAGCCATGGCCACTGGTGCCGTTCTGCTCATCACCGCCATTGTGAAGCTGGCCAACAAGGCAAAGACGAGCCAAGAGGCCCTTGAGAGCCTTCGCGCAGTCACCAAGTCGCTCACTGATGCCAACGGCAAGGCAGCCGAGGAGTATATGAGCAGTTCTTTGGAGATAGAGCGGTACAAGAAGAAGGTGGACGAGTTCCGCGGCAGCAAGGAGGATGAGGCCAAGTTGGTGAAGGATCTCAACAGCAAGTATGGCGAGGCCATGGGCAACTACTCCACGCTGAAGGACTGGAAGGAGACCCTCATCCAGCAGAGTGACAGTTATTGCAAGATGCTTGCCGAGGAAGCCCGTGCGCAGGCTTTGTCAGCCAAGATGGCCGAACTGTACGCCCAACAGGTGACCGGTGAGATAAAGTATGACGACTACGTCAGGCAGGTTGAAGTCCTGAAGGATGCATGGAATGATGCCCTCCAGGGTGTGAGCGTCTACAAGACAATTCTCCGCACGAGCAGCAGCCGCCAGAACTCCGTCACCCCGTCCACCTCCGGCGGCACCACGAGCAGCAGAGGCGGAAGCCGGGGCGGCAGTGTCTCTCTCACCTCCACCCTTCACACGATGGACGACGTTGAGGCTAAGATTCGGGAACTTGGCAAGGCAGTGGCCGCCACCGACGACCTGCCGAAGAAGTTGGAACTCTCGAAGCAGTTGGAGCAGGTGAAGTCGTTCAAGTCGGAGGTTGAGAAACTGACCAGCACGATGAAGTCCGGCAGTGCCGACATGGTCAGTGTGGTCGGCCTTGGCACCACAGGCAGTTTCAAGACCGATATTTCTGGCGACTTGGCCGAGATGGTAGGCACCATCAACGAAGAGGCAGTGGAGAAATTCCTCAATATGCAGGAGACCATCGCCAACTTCAAGGAGAGCCTGACGGGCGACATTGGAGGTATTGTCAGCGACTGGGCCACCCTTGGCGAATGCTTCAAGGACGGCATTGACTTCAGTGATGCCGCAGCCGGTTGCGTCCTCCTTGGCGAGAGTCTTCAGCAACTTGGCGGCAATGGACCCATCGCGAAGGCCGGCAGTGTCCTTGCCGCAGTCGGCCAGATCATCCTCGGCTTTGCCACGGCGAGCGCCCAGGCAGCCTCCATGGGCCCTTGGGGCTGGCTTGCCTTCGTCGGAGCCGGTCTTGGCACCATCGCCACAGTCATTTCCACCGTGAAGGGCTTCAACAGGGGAGGTATCGTGGAAGGTGCCGGAGCAGGAGACACTGTTCCCGCCATGCTCACCCCCGGTGAGGCTGTCTTCACCCGCAACGACCAGAGCCAACTGTTCCGCATGATTCGTGGCGGCGGTTTTGGAGGCTTGCAGTCGGGCGAGATTCGTTTGAGATTGCACGGCACCGACCTCATTGGTGCCATCAGAAACAACAACGCCATAAACTCCAAGATATGAGATACAGAGGAGGATTCCACCAGCGTGGCACCAATGATGCCTTCGAGGTTGTCATCAACATAGCAGGCGACACCACATCCAAGCCCGTAGACCTGGCGATGGGTGGTGTCCCATTCACCACAGGCATGGACGGAGGCGGCGAGACCCTTTACAGGCCTTGCAAGTATACAAAGAGCACCGCCTCTTTCCGCACGAGCGACTACATGATGAGCGTGTACGCATCAGGCGCTCAGGACGTGCAGGTGATATTGAGCAGGAACGATGAGGTGGTGTGGACCGGCTATGCCACGCCCAACCTTTACGACATGGGCTTCGCAAGAGAGCGAGAGACGATCGACATCGAGTGCATTGATGCCCTGTCTACCTTGCAGTATTACAAGTTCGAACGAGGGAATAGCGGCATCATCACATTCTCCGGCCTCATCAGCAAATGCCTCCAGCGCTGCAACGCCTATACCCATTTCTATTTCAGCACGAACACCCAGAAGCAGCAGAGCGGCACCTCTGAGTTCCTGTCGCACGTCTGCATCAGTGAGCAGAACTTCTTTGACGAGAAGAAGGACAACGAGACGGACGAGGATGTCGCGTGGACATACAGGAAGGTGTTGGAGGAGGTCTGCCGCTTTATGGGCGTGACCGCAGTCGCCATTGGCAGTGAGGTTTTCTTCGTTGACTATGATGCCCTGAAGGCCGGTATCAACACCTACTACAAGTATGCCATCGGCAGCGATGCTGGCGAACTGGTGACTGTAGGCGGGAACAAGACCATCACCTCAGCCGACTTCAGCGGTGACGACAGCAGCATCTCCCTTGACCAGGTGTACAACAAGGTGAGGGTGAAGGACAGCCTCTACGCGTTCGACGACCTCATCCCCGGACTGTTCAGCGGGAAGATCATCGAGAACGTGACCGACTCCACCGATGCAGGCGGCAAGAATGTGACCACCGAGATAATCGGCACCAGCCAGGATGGCCGCCATGAGAAGGTAATGGAGAGTGAAGGCCACAAGTACAAGAACTTCTACAAGTTCTGGAAGAACCCCTACTATGTGCTTGGCCACTTCGATGTTGGCTCGTACATCGGTGAGTACTACAAGTCGCCCTTAGGGAACATCACCCCGGACATATACCCTGAGAAAATCAACTACACGAAGATGGTGCAGGCCATGGGATGCTACCTCCTCTCCGTCAGTGTGAATCAGGTGAGCGATTATGAGCAGCAGCCTTCGAGCATCACATACAAGGACTATGTGGTCCTGCACTGGATGGGATGGGACCGCGTCAACATCGGCAATGAAACGAGGAACCAACTGACAGATGACGACAAGTATGAGTTTTTAAAGAGCAACGGCAGCACCTCTGTCGCCTCCTTCTTCGGTGGGGGCGGCTCCTACATCATCGTCAAGGGCAAGGTGAGATGCATGAATAATCAGCAGTGTTTCCCATTGAACGATGTCTATGTCAGCGACAAGCACCGCAACAACTTCGGTGACCGCATGTGGCTCCCCTGCCAGTTGAAACTGGGCGGCTACTACTGGAACGGCTCCTCCTGGCAGTCGTCAGCCTGCAAGTTCAAACTGTATTTCTCCGAGAGCGACACCCTTGACACTGGCGACGACAAGGACAGCGACGGCGGTCTGGACGCAGCACAGTTCTTCAACCGCGATTTCGACTTCAGGAACACCGCGAACTACGAGGACGGACTGAAGGAGGACGGCTATGCCATCCCGCTCGCCAACCTTCCACTCACGATTGCGAAGCCTGAGTTCATCATCTACAACCCCCACCACATGGTTGTGAACAACGAAATCCAGTCGGTGTGGTTGAGCGACTTCCAGATCATGGCCGCCTATGGCAACCCCGACGGCGTTGACAAGAACAGCGACACCATCTACATGAACCTCATCGACAACGGCAGTGTCCAGGAACTCGGCACCATCACGATGAAGATCTGCACGTGGGACAACAAGAAGCCCAACTACAGCGCCCCCGCCTATCGCACCGGCGACAACTACGAGTATATCGACAGGCTGTTCAACAGGGCATGCCATCAGGGCGAACTCGTGTGGTATGGCAGCGACAAGGCTGGAACCAGCGGCGCGAGCGGTCTGCGACAGGAGGAACACCTCATCTACCGTCTGGTGAACCAATACAGGTCTCCGAGCATCATCCTCACCCTGCCCCTTCGCGCCGACAATAGTTTTATCGGCACGTATGACTACAACCTTCCCATCCTTAGTGGGAAGACCTTCGTGTGCGACCAGATTAACAGCACAAACTGGAAAGCCAATACCCAAACCATCAAACTGATTGAGAAGAAATGAAAATCAACAAGTACAACATCCCTGCCGATTCCGATGATCGCGGAAGTAACTATGGCAGCGACAACAGACAAGTGTCACAAGGTGGCTCCTATAGCGGAGGGAGCGGTGGAAGCAGCACCACCTATGCCCAGACGGCCGGCTATGCCGACAAGGCCGGTGAAGCCTCCCGTTCTCAGCGCTCCGACTTCGCCGCTGAGGCCAACCATGCTGCTGAGGCCGACCATGCCACCACGGCTGACAGCCTCAGCGACACCACCGCCCTGGACTCACTCTACCTGAGCAAGACCGGGGACGACACTGCGGAAGGAAAGATTACGTTCAAGAAGGGCGCGGAGTTCGGTACCGACGGTGCATGGGGCTACGTGAAGCAGGTGGTGGAAGGCGGCACCACGAAGGTGAAGAGTTGGCTGAAGAACCTGTACACTGACGTGTTCGAGACGGCCGTGGCGAAGGTGACGGACTACCTGACTGGCGGCGGCGGACTGCTGACGGTGAAGGGCGACCTGACGACGACGAAGGACACGGAGAACGGGAAACTGGGCGACGTGCGGGTTGGCGGCACGCTGTATGCGGACGCTGCGGAGATAGAGCGTCTGCTGGCCGGGGAGATCAGCGTGGATAAACTGACGGCGAAGGTGGCGCACTTCTTCGAACTTTCCATCGACGAGATAAAGAGCGTGGGGGGACAGATTATCCTGACTCCTGCGAATGCCGAGATTGACAGGGTGGAGACGTTGAGCAACGGCGACTACAAGTGCTACTTCAAGGCCACTGACGGCGAGCGGAAGATAAGCCAGCAGTTTGCCGTTGGCGACCAGGTGGTGTGCGCGACTTTCGACGCGGCGACGGGAACGAGTTACAATGTGAGCAACAAATACTACTGGCGGCTGGTTACGGCGGTGAGCAGCGGTGTGGTGCAGATAGACGGTGACGACTACCACTATATCGTGATGAGCGGCACCGACAAGGACAGCGACTCGACAGGCATCCCGGAGGCAGGCGACAAGATAGCGCAACTGGGCAGCAGGAGCAGCGCGGACAGGCAGTCGGCCATCATCCTGAGTGCTTACAACGGGGAGTTTCTTGACAAGGGCATCCAGGCACCGAGCATGGTGCAATACAGCGGCATCAATGACTTCACGCTGAGCAGCCACCGGCAGACGGTCATCTCGAAGGGTCTGAACGAGTTCAGGGGAACTTTCCGCGCGACCAGCGGCAAGACCATCGAGGACATCATAGACGAGCAGACGACGGAGAAGGCGAGCGACGCGGCCCCGTATATCAACGACAGCGGCTACTGGGTGGTGAACGGCGTGGTGACGGACAAGAAGGCACGCGGCGAGCAGGGCGACAAGGGTGACAAAGGTGACAAGGGCGACAGCGTGACGGTGACGGGCAGCGTGGTCAAGTATTCGACCAAGACAACCTCGTCGAAGCCTGCGGACAGCACGTTCACGCAGAACAGCGCGCCTACGGGCGTGAAGAACGGCTACGTGTGGTCGAAGACGACGGTGACCTACAGCGACGGCAGTTCGGTATCGGCATACAGTTGCACCTATCAGGGCAAGGACGGACGGAGCATGACGAGCAAGACGACCTACTATGCCGTGACCGACGATGAAGAGCAGCCCCGGGACAGCGACTTTGTGAGCACGGAGTTTCCCATCGTGGCAGCAGGGCAATGGGTATGGACGCGGACGGTGGAAACGTACAGCGAGGGCAGCGACGTGGTGAGTTACGGCGTGTACCGCGTAGGTACGGACGGTGTGGACGGTGTGTCGGGCGAGCCGGGACAGGACGGACGGAGCAGTTACATGCACATTGCCTACGCGATGGATGCTGCGGGAACGGGATTCAGCCTGACGTATTTCGACGGTGCGCTGTACATAGGCACCTATACCGACGACCAGCAGGCGGATGCCGCTGACTACACCAAGTATGAGTGGGCGCGGCTGAAGGGCGAGAAAGGTGACACGGGACAGAAAGGCGACAAGGGCGAAACCGGCGCACAGGGGCCTGCGGGAAAGAGCAGTTACACGCACATCAAGAGGATGAGCGACTTCCTGCCTGAAGGGTATACGAAGTTGCAGTGGACGGGAAGCAGAAGGACGGGAGCGAACCCGTTTCTGTCTACGGGACTTGGAATACCCGGGAAACCTGACCTTGGTTTTTCTATAAGATATAGACATCATTATTCTAATAGTGCTGATTATTGGCTAAGTGGCCAGTATAGTACCAGCAGTTATAAAAATAACGGTATATTTACGGGACGCGATGCCAATGATGGATTCTATGTGAGATGGGGACAGCAATATTACCCCGCCAATGAGGAGGACAGACCTACGCTGCCTGCCGAGACATGGGCTGTGGCGAGCATCAATTTCAACGACACGAGGAAATGGACGCTTGAAACAGAGACCGGGGTGACGGCAGAGGGCGACCTGGACGGAGAGATATACACCGACAGTAGTGGCAGAGCCTACAACAACTTCAACCTGGCCATCCTCGGCTATAACAACCAGTCAAGGAACATGGACGTGAGCGACTACCAGTTGACGCAGAACGGGAAACTGGCGGCATGGTTCATCCCGGCAAGGAGAGAAGAAGACGGCAAGGTGGGTATGTATGACATCGTGAGGCAACAGTTCAAAGGCCCGTTGCCCGAATCGACGAGTTACACGTTCACGGCAGGCCCGGAGGACGAGGCCAACTGGGGCGACCGCTACATAGGCATTGCCGTTACGGAGAGTGCGGAGGCACCCACGAATGCTGCGGCCTACGACTGGATGCAGGTGGGCGGCGCAGGCGTGAAGGGCATGACGCGGCACTATCTGCTGACGAATGCGGCCGAGGGTGTGACATGGGACACGGCAGGCTGGACGACGACGGCAGGACAGACGAGCAGCGAACAGAAATACCTGTGGGAGTATGACGAGGTGGAATATACCGACGGCAGGAGCAGCGTGAAGACGACACCCGTGAGGACGGGCATGTATGCCGAGGATGCGGAGTTGTACGTGGTAAGGCATGTGAGCAACACGCTGCGCGCGGAGGACGGCATGCTGACGGGACGGGCAGCATGGAGCCTGCACCACATCGTGGGCAGCACGGACACGGAGGAGGACATCACCGCCGAGGGGTGGAGTTTTAGATGGAAGACGGACACCGGGAGCCAGTGGCAGGAGGTGACGGGTGCGGCCTTCGCCGTTGAGTTGAACGCTACGGCAGACACATACGGCAATCCGCATGCGGTGATGGTGGAGGTGATGAAGGCCGGTGTGACGGTGGCCTCGGACACGGCGAGCATCGTGTGGAACGGCACGGAGGTGTATACGGCGGACTTCGACGACGAGATGCTGAGCGTGGCATGCGACGAGGACGGGAACGTGCTGGACGAGAATGTTCTCTACGACTGGCTGCCGAAGGCGCGACTGTACAAGGGCAGCAAACTTGTGGAGAAGGACAGGCGAGAATGGATTAAATATGTCTACATCTATTCGGAGGAACTCAATTTGGGCAATACCCTCTACGACGACTGCGTGGAGGCAGGCATTGATGGCATCAAGCCTGCATTCAACAACAAGGACACTGCGAAGATTGACGTGTACTACTACGCTACGGAGGCGGAATGTGATGAGGCACAGAGCAGCGGCGACTACCTTACAGGCTGCATAGCCCATTGCACGGCGACCATCAACAAGGTGAGGACGGGCAAGGACGCGGAGATGTGGAGCCTGATGGTGAGCGACAACGCGCTGCACAAGGGTAAGAACGACACGACGGCGACACCCGCGCAGGTGACGGTGAAGGTGGTCAGGACGAAAGGCACGGAGCGCACGGAGATGGACTTTGCGGCATGGACGGCGGCAGGTCTGACGGTGACGTACACGCTGAACGGCCAGACGAAGGGCGGCAGCGCGAGCCACTACCCGATAGCGACCTCCGGGGCAACGACGGCACTGCGCGTGGAACTGCGGAAGGGCACGACGCTGATAGACGTGGAGACGGTGCCGCTGGTGACGGACGGCAAGGACGGTACGAGCGTGAGCATCAAGGGTTCGTATGCCACGCGCGCACTGATAGAGAGTACGGTAACAAACCCCTCGGTGGGTGACGGATATATAGACCTGAGCACGGGACACCTGATAGTGTACACGGGAGTGACCGACCCGGGCGACAACAGCCCGTGGGAAGACGTGGGACAGGTGAAGGGCGATGCCGGTGACTCGTCGTATCTGTTCATCGCATGGATGAAAGGCGATGCAAGCGGCCGGACGGGCACGATGGTGTATGGCGAGCCGACGGACGACACCTATACGTGGTGGGGCTATGCGGTGAGCATGACGAACACGCGGCCAACGACGGAGAGCGACTATACATGGCAGTATGTGAAGGGCGCGCAGGGTGACACTGGCGAGCGCGGCCCGGCAGGGGAGAAAGGCGACGCAAGCGTTACGCATGTGAGGTATTCGGACGACGGAAAGACGTTCAAGTACCGAGACCAGACGTACAGGGAGGTGGAGTTCATCGAGAACCAGTACCGTTACTTCGGATATATCCCGACAAGTGCCTACGGCGGCCACGGCAGCGAGACGCGCATCGTGATAGACTTCATGCTGACGGCGAGGGCGAGCGCAAGTTACAACAACTGCCTGTTTGCGTTCCGTCACGGCAGCAGCAACTATACCAACAGGATTCAGATATTGTACAACAACACGGGCAAGTGCCTGCGACTGACGATGTATGCCGGGGATGCGACGGATTCCACCACTCCTGCCGAGGAACTTATCGATATTCCCTATGAGTTCGGCACGCGGATGAAGATAGACATGTCGTATGCCGGAGTGATAGTGAATGACATGGACGTGTATAACTGGCCGGAGGGCAAGGACTACAGCACGTGGAAGGAGACAGCGTATGCGCTGCGTTTGTTCAACGGGCAGAGCGGCAGCACGGCATGGGGCAACAACTACTATGCCTATGGCCGCATCTACAGCCTACAGATATGGCAGGGCAACGAGTTGGTGACAGACAACGTGCCGTGCATCAACGAAGAGACGAAGAAGGTGGTGATGTGGAACCGCGCGAAGGACGCTATCGGGTTCGTCGCGAACAACGCCACGATGGGCTATTCACTGAGCAGCGGGCGCGAGAAGGGCGAGAACAGGCTGCTGAACGGTGACTTCTCGCAGGGTCTGGACTACTGGGTGGTAGGCGACGGCGGGAACGTGATGACGGCAGAGGCGGTGAGCGTGGACGGCAAGGGGACGGCACTGAGACTGCTGAGCAGCGACGTGACGACGGTGAACGGGAAGAACAATGCGGTGCGGTCTGGCTACGCGGATGCAGGCAACCGGTTCCTCGGCTACCATGACACGGAGGCTGGCTGCTGGGTGAGTTTCGACGTGAGGGCGGAGAGTGCTGCGACGTTCATCGTCGGCGTGACATGGAACAGCCAGGCCAGTTACCTGAAGGTGGCCGAGGTGGAAGCCACTACGGAGTGGACGCACCATGAGGCGTGGATAGCCAAGCCGACGAACTACTATCTGAGGCAGATTGTGCTGAATGCAGGCACTGCGAATGTGGCCATCTATGTGACGAGGGTGAAGGTGGAGTATGGCGACAAGGCGACGGCATGGAGTGCCAGCCCCGACGACGGCGACCTGTACAGGAACTACAAGGTGGGCGGCAAGTATCGCGGCGAGTATACTGACAACACCCTCGCAGACAGCGAACAGTTCAGCGACTATGTGTGGGTGCAGGCCGAGGGCGAGCAAGGCCCGCAAGGTGAGCCGGGAGAGCCGGGAGAGCCGGGAAAGAGTGCCGAGATGTACGTGATAAGGACGGAGAAGAACGACTTGCACGTAGACCAGAGCGGTACGATACGCGGCGGCATCCGCGCGGAGTTGCATCATATCGTGGGAAGTGAGGACGCGGCCGTTGAGAGCGGATTCACGTATTCGTACGGCCTTGACACGACGGGTGCTACCGAGGCGACCCTCAGCGGCAATATCAGCGTGAATGCCTATGACGGCATGGATGTGGAGGAATACGTGAGCGGCGGCAACTATCCCCGGAGCCTGACGGTGACGGTGAGGAAGGACGGCGCGGTGGTGGCCACCGAGGTGTACCAGATGGTGTATGACGGTGAAAAGGGTGACACTATCGCGGGCGAGCCTGCCGAGTTCCACCGCCTGTATGCCATTGCGGAGAAGGCCGTGGTGGGCTATTCGGAAACGACGAAGAAATACCCGCTGGCGCTGGAACTGGCGTATCAGATTCAGCACATAGTTGGCGGGACGACCTCATATGAGGATGTTTCTGCCGCCAATGGCAATGGCTACTGGCTGCGGTTCCACAGCGACGTGGACAGCACAAACGTGAACTTCACGGATGGCACAGGCACGAAGACGGGCCGCTATGTGAACAGTGACTATATCGCGGACTATCACACGGCGACGGCGAAGCCCACGATGCTGACGGTGGAACTGTGCCACAAGAACGGCACTGCGGTGGAGGTGGTGGACACACGGACGGTGATGGTGACGTTTGCGACGAGCGCCGCACTGGTGGTGAACGAGCGACTGAATACAATCGAGGCGACCGTGCAGGGCAGCGACGGACTGTCGCAGCAGGTGGCTCAACTGAAGGTGGCACAGGATAAAATCGAGGGGCGTGTGATAGATACAGAGGCGGACACCAGCACGCTGAAGGAGGACCAGTCTACCCTTAAGCAGCGGGCCACGGAGATAGAGTCGAAGGTGAAGAGCGTGGAGAAGAAACTGCCGGACACGAAGAACCTGTTCGGTGCAAGCGTGTATGAGGGGGG
>Ga0326511_10001370_pt1 | contig 20191 bp, 8 predicted proteins | sample 0_2496_0518_D_FD_203701 | JGI IMG/M metagenome (GOLD analysis project Ga0326511, IMG submission 203701) | Bovine rumen microbial communities from UC Davis, California, United States - 0_2496_0518 | ecosystem: Host-associated > Mammals > Digestive system > Stomach > Rumen | place: USA: California... | reverse complement strand
AAGGATGTCCAATAGCATGGTGCTTGAGATGAAACCAAACAACATGGATTGAATTAACAAAGGGACAACTAAAAACATTAATCCCAGTAGCACAAAGAACAGGAGGACACGCCATCTGTCTAGTAGGGTGGGACGAATGAGGATTATGGTTTGTAAACAGCCGAAGAACAAACGACGGTAAATGATACAAGAGTAGATTCTATGTATCATATTCCGATACAAAGAAACTCACAGGAATGCTCAACTGGAGATATCGACCACTCTTCAAAAAAGAACAAACAAAGAAAGATCCAGAATACATTAAAAGAAAAAACGCAGCAGTACTGGTACTAAGCGTACTCAAAAAACAATACGATAAAGAACCAGCTGCAGTAAAAGAAGCAATAGTAAAACTAAGTCAAGCTTACAGGAAAGCATATCCTGAAATCAATTCCGAATTACCTCTTAATTAATATAACATGCTACAACTAAGTGACATAATAAACAAAGTCTATGACCTCATGTCAGTAGATTCAGACAATACAACCTACTCCACATGGGGAAGAGTAGTACCAAAGATAAATAGCGTAATGCATAGGGTACTATCAGACAGGAAGTTCGACGTAGTGTTGGAAAAAAGCCAATACGCTCCAAACATAAAAGGAGGAGACCTCCAATTCCTACGTGGAACATACTCTTTCAACAGGAGACCTGAAAAGGTAGTCTGTAAACCAGCCGAAGAGTGAGACAGGAGACTGTACATAGCAAGCAAAAAAGACGTTCCTACAAAGGGACGATGTCTTGTAAAAGGAACAGTTTATAAATTCACGCTCAACGCAACAGATACAGAGCAATGGCTGACAATAGACGAAGATTTAACAATCCCAGTAGAACAGGGAACGGTAATAGAATTCCTATACAAAATCCCTGACGAAGCTGAAGCAACATATCAACTATTCGCTGTCACAGATAACAACGAAATGGAGATGATCTACGCAGACTATAGATATCCAACAGACTTCCAACAATACTGGACAATACTGTACAAGAACGGAATAAGTCTAATAAGAATCGTATCATACGACGCACGATACCTAAAGACTTTCAAGCTCAATTACTTCAAGAAAATAGAAACATTGAAGAACTTAACAGATAAGACAGTAATCCCTGACGAGAGATGGGACTTGGATATGTTGGCAGTATTAGTAGCAGGAGAACTCCTATACGAAACAGAAAGGACAGATGACGCAGCAATGAAACTAAACGAATGATACGGAAATCTAATCCTATTCTATGATAAATATGCAAATACAAATAAAGGATTCAGACAAGAAATGTGATGGAATAGAAATTTACAACGTAAAGCACCAATAATCTAATGGCAAACTGATTCAATAACAGCTGATACGTAACAATAAGTGAAGCTTTCACTAAAGGATTTGTGGCAGGATACAACCAAGTGTTTACTCCTACCTCTTATTCCAATTACCTCAGAAACTGTAGACTAGAGAATCAGGCAATCATAATGAGAGACGGGTTCAGAGTCTACACAACATTTTGAGAGATAGGTAAAATAATAAAACTGAAAGCAACGGAACGTAACCTGTTTGCATTCATAATAAAATCATGATCAAGCAGATTACACCTATACAAACTCCTACCATCAGGAGGAGTAGATCTATGAGAAGTATCAACAAATTTGACATCCAATTATTCAGACTGTGACATGGTGGCAATATGAGATTGTCTCCTAGTCCTTACAAAAGGGAAAAGACCATATTGGTACAGAGAGGGAGACGGATTCATACCACTTCCAGACGAATGCATGCCATCAAGAGATGGATGACAAACGCCAAACACATGATTCAAATCATCTCACGGAGTATACTACTCTGGATTTGTATTCATAAATGAAATATCAGACTGAAAGCCAACAAATAGGATTATTCTATCCCACGAAATAAACAGAGATACAAAAGACTGGTGGAAAAACGCCAGAGACTTTTCAGCAAGAAGAGACGCAGATAACTTACTAATCCCATATAAGATAATATGTCCATCAGACGTACAAGCGATGGTATCAACACAACAGAACCTCTACATATTCTGTCAGGACAGCGTGCAATACTTGGATAGAAATCTACTATCAGAATATGCAACAAACAAAACACTAAGAACACTACCATTAGCAGCAGGGAATAAACTGATGGCAAAAAACCTATGCGTAGCAGCAGGAAACTTCGTGTTCTTCTTCTGTGCAGACAAACACGTAAGAACATTATGATATACATCAGGAATCTACGATCCACAAATCGGAGACATTTCAGACACACAATTCGGAATCCAGAAATGGATAGATAATAATATAGCAGACAAACAACCATATGCTTTCGCTTTCTTCAACAAACAAGATGACACAGTGGAATTCCACCTAATGTCAAAGAAAGCAGATGGAGCAAACGACATCGTACTAATCCGAGACCTACAACACCAGCAATGGCTTATAGATAATGGAAAGAGTTTCGCATCTATGGAAAACTACGACTGGGATCGAACAGCAAGCAACGGAGTAGGAGAAGAGAGAAGCGGAACAGCACACGTAGTAGCAGGATGATGATGAGCAAAATGACCAAAGACATTCTACTATCAGAGTGACGCAAAATATGACTCACAGTATGATGAAGATGACGATGAGATAACAGTAAATCCAATTGCATTCGAATACAATACCGTTAACATGGCACTATGAGAAGTCGCAGAGCGAAAACTGTTCAATGGAGTAAGACTCACATGAGCAATAAACATCCACACAGGAAACACAGAGCAAATATACGAATGAAATACAGCTCTATTCGAAGTGAATGTTTACGTGGACGGAAAACAAATCTGTAATAAGAAAGTAAACCGACAGCAAATATATGACACATACCAGAGACTACAAATAGAAGTGTGATGACCAGAAATACCAGAATACGATCCAACCGACAGAGATATAGTAAACGAATACAACAATTTACTATTCCCAATAGACTTAGTCCTAGACCAAGCAATGGTAAGGAGAAAGGGAAAGAGAATAAGAGTTCAAATAAAGTCCGAAACGCCAGGAGCAGACCTTTACCTTTCAGGATTGGCAATACGTGCAACACCTGTAGGAAACTTTGATTTATCTGATAAATTCTAAACAAATGGCAAACCAATATTGACACACAGTAAAAGATGGTATAGTCTACGATAAAAACTGAAAATACCTCTGACACGAGGATATCGTATATTGAGGGAATAAATGAGGTACTATAGCACCAAATACTAGTGAAGCCACAGCAAACGCACAGCCAAGCAAAACAATGAATGGTGGTAGTGCAAAAATAGATGGAGCGAATCCATCTTCTCCTAGTACAAACCCAGCAACAAGGAGAGAGGAATACAATCTAGGTCAAAACCAATGACAATGAAGTGTAGATTATAATAGTATGCTAGAAATCCTTTCTAATGCTTCCGAGAATAATAAAAATTGAATAGTAGAACCAACAAAGACAACAACTACTACTCCGAACTCTACTTTGGACCTTAAAGCAAAAGGTAATTTTGATATGTATGAGCCAAAAATAGACGATACAAACGCAGATGCAACATTTCAAAAGGCAGTATCTCAACTCAATGATAGCATTAAAGGTCTTGGATCATTAAAACTCGCAAGTGAAAACTATCAATACACTACATGAAGCACAAATGTAGCAGATATAAACAACCTAATCAAAGAGATACAAAAAGCATACACAGCATGAATATATGATACAGCTACAATAGCAAACAAACTTTGAGTAGATCAAGAAGTAATAAGAAAAATACAACAAGGTAAAGCAAGTGAACTTGTGTCTATATGAGAAGAATTCGCACAAGAACAACTAAAAGACTTCTTCAGAGCAGAGGAAGACTACGATACAAACCTCCAAAGAACAATGGAAGATTATAACCTTGCTAAAACAAACCTAGACGCTCAATTCAATTCTGCAATGCAGACACTAAAAAGAAGTATGTTCGACGAGAAACGAGCAGCAAGCGTAGGAAGTGCAATAGCAGACAGAAGCGGATCAGAATATATGATTCAGAGAGTAGAAAAAGGATACCAACAAAATATGGACGACCTAGAAAATAACTACTTATATTCATCTCTAAAACAAAGAGCTTCATACATCAGAGCAATACAAGATTATAATACAAACATACAAAGACTATGAGAAGACTTTGATGATGCTGTGAAGTCTATACAGCTTTCAGTACTTCAACAATTCCAGGAAATAGATAACAAAATATTAACAGCTGAAGATAACCTTAAAGCTCTATCAAAGCTACAAGGAAGTACATCAACAGCAATGTCAGACGCTATCCTAAAATACATATCTTGAATAGAAGACGCAAATGAAAGACAAAAAGCTATGCAAAACTTCATAGCAGCAAACTATGGATATGACGTATCAGAACTCACAGGATGAGGAACAGCCAACGTTCAAACCGCCTACAATAACTTTGTAACAACGTATAAAGACTTAATAGCAAGCGGATGAGCAATCAGAAAATGACGATGTGGAGAGCCAGTAAATGAATATCTATGATTCTTAGGTTCTAATTTAAAGATAAGCCAAGCAAAAGACCTTGCACCTTACGCTACAGCTAAATATCCTACAGAATGAGCTATAGCATACTTCGATTGAACACAAAGCCGAGCAACATGAAATACAAAGAAATACTGACACACAGGAATAGTAGTAAGCATAGATCCAAAAAAATGAACTGTAACATTGCTCGATAGTAACGGTTCAAACAAAATGGGACTAGGATACACTACATATAAACTATCAGATGTAACATGATATTATACTCCTTGAGCAACAGAGCAAACTACTCCTGGAACTGCTACATCTAATCAAGAAGCAAATACTGCATTTACAACTGCAGCTGATTTAGCAGTTAATCCAAATTGGTCAGTATCATTCCAATGACAATTCACGGACAATGTAAAGAAATATGTAGAGGCATGAAACTATGATGGAGCTCTAGAATACATCCTTTCAAAATCAGTATCATGACTTGGACAAGATGAGAAGAATCAACTTAATGCAGCACAAAACGCACTAGGACAGCTTGCATCTATCCAAATAGCATTAGACCAATATGCAAAAATGGGATGAGAAACATCACTATTCGCAGGACTAGAAGAAGATGTAGCAGAAAAGATAGGAAAAGTAAAAGATCCAAAACTTAGAGCTCTTGCAACTCAAATAAATACTGCTATCATAAATTATAGAAAAGCAATCACAGGTGCATGATTCTCTGAAAAAGAAACTAAAGAATATCAATCTATATTCCCTAGCACAAAGAATAGTAAAGAACTTAATACTGCAATTATAAACTGATCGTTAGATGGAATGTTGACTACAATAAACACAAAATATGCAGATGTAATATGACCAACAACATATACAGAATTACTCAAAGCATACGAGAGTGTAAAAGGTAGCCCATATGACTTCCGAGCAAATAAACAAGAATTAATGAAATACTTAAAAAAAGAGGGATTAGATGAGAAAATAAAATCACCAATCGATGTATTAGCAGAAAGCGTGAGAACCATAACAAACTGACCAGCTATCCCAGAAATGAGTAAATCAAACTTCAGTAGCCAATGAGCATACCAAGCCAATAATAATACAGGAACTGTAATCAAACCTGTGATGAACTTTTAACCAAAATTCAACATAAAACATGGCAACGTCTTGAAAAAAATTCTTAGCAGAGCAGCAAGCAAGAAGTAATGCAGTTCAGAAACTATCAACATGAACAGGTACGCCTACACCAAATGTAGAAATACCTAAATGAGTTTCTAATATAATAAAATCCCAAGCTCCAAAATACCCATCTGCGACAATAACAGAGACAACTCCAGAGCAAAAAGCACAACTTAAAGAAATAGAATACGTAGAAAGCCCAAGAAATATAATAGACGTCGCAAAGCAATGAGTACAGAGAGTTACATCAAAGATAGCAGGGAAAGATATAGGAACAGCATACGAGCAAGGTTCAAAGATGATAGCTGAAGATTATGAAATATCAAAACAAGTGGAAGAAAAGGGGAATAAAGGAGACCTACTATTCGAATGAGTTAGGACATGAACATCTCCAATAGACGTATTAGCAAAAAGTCTTGGAATAGATAAATGATTGAACGAATGATGGACAAATAACGAATGAGATACTGTATATCTAACCAACTGAAATACAATCGTATCAAAGCCAATAGTAAGATCACTCGACTCTACATCAACATTGTGAGATGCATATAACTCAATAACATATGAATACGCTCAAAACTGAGGAGTTCTGACTGCGGAACAAATCAAAGAAACATATCCAGAATGGCAAGACGTATCAGACGATACAATAAATGCCTTTATCCAAGACTGTCTGTACGATGTAGAAACAGACAACAGGAGAGATATAAATCAATATGCAGACTTTTATGGTGCATTGTCAGTTAATGATAACTACGCCAACAAACAAGACTCCCTACTTGACGCATTAACGGATGAAGATATTATCGCATATTGAATATCTGCATTCGCTTGATGAGCTGAGAAACTTGAATGAAGAACCCCAGAAGAAATAATAAAATATATCCAATCTGCAATGATAATAAAAAACGCAGCAAAACAGTTTAATGAATTCTGATACAACATATCATGAGCATCAGACTACAACCTAGTAAGATCCGTACTTGCTGCAAATAAATGAGAAGCAGACATAAAAGAACTACAAGATGCATTCAATACCTATACTAATTTCAATCTTACTGCAAATGAACTTAATAAGATCCAGGAAACATACGATACTCAGATGAATACTTTAAGAGAACTAAGAGACACAATAGAATCATGAGACACAATAGAATATAACAGACTACTATCAGACTACGCAAACAAATACATTAGTGAATCTTTCAATAGCAAAGTAAATGCTATGTTAAAAGAAACATACGCAGGAGACAGCCCTCGGATAAAAGACAAACTATACTCCCTAATGTTCTGAAACGCATATGAAGAAGACGGTAAATACTACGATACAAAGTGAAACGAACTCAAACAAGATGAAGTTTCAAAATGAATATCTAGAGCTTTGGTTGATTCATGGATAAATCTTTGAAATCAGCTATCAGACCTAGATTATGATATCGATAGGACAGTAAACGATCGAGATAATGATAGAAACTTCTTCGACCAGATTAACGTAGACTATGAAAAACTATGAAGAATCTGATTCGATATCCCATCAACAGTATTCGCTGGAATAATGTCTCTAACTCCAGGATGAGCAGCATTCACAACAGCGACAGGACTCCCATATATATGAGCTAAAATAGATAACGTATTCAACTACGTAATGGGTGGAATAGCAGATATAGCAATATGACTATGAAATCTCATATGATTTTCCGACTGATGGAATGAAAAAACAATAGAAAAATATGGAGAAGCTGTATCCGCAGTATCAGCAATAAAAATAGCACAATGACTCAAGATTCTAGGTAGAAAATGAGTAGACTATCTCAAATATAAAACAGCAATAGGTAGAGCTGTAAAAGTTTATACAGATAGAATCAAGGCAGGTGCAAAGTTGGTAGATGTTCTCAAAGAAAAAGAAAAAATAAGAAGAACTACTACTCCAAAACTTCCAGAAGAAACATGAGATACTACATGAAAGATAGAATCAAAAGCAAAGGATGTAAAATCTAAGGTAGATGTGGATATACAATGAGCTAAATATAAGATGCAAATAACAAAGGCAGTATTCCAAGATGCCTTAAATAATTTTCATAAAACATTCCAAGAAGAAGCTGCAAAAATTAAAGAAGAAACAGGTTGAGAAACAATACTAGATACTCTATTCGAAACTGCATCAAAGCTATTCAAAGATTCTCAAAAATTAAGAGTAGCAGAGTGAGAAGTAGTGGAAAATATCCCAGAAACAGTAAGAGATGTCACAGAGATTAGTGTACAAGAACCAACTAAAACTACTACTGAACCACAGAGAGAAGCCACTATAGAATCTGAGGCAATGCCAGCTCCTGAAGTTAGGGTAGAAGAAACCGTAACGGAAACACCAGAAACAGTAGAATGAACAGCCGAAGTAAAAGAAACAGAATGAGCAAAAGAAGTAAAAACGACTATCGCAAAGATACTTGATTTAATGAAAGACATAGAAGATAATGCAAAAGAAGCAGTAGATAATATATTCAAACCAGACCTAGAAAAACAAACAAGAAAAGAAATCGAGGAGAGAGAGGCAAGGGATGAACTATTCAGAAGAGAGTGACTCACAGAGAAACAGATAGAAATAGTGGAGAATAATCCATTCACTGATTCTGTTATGAGAATAGTAGACAGACTTGTATCTGAAATCACAGATAAGAAATGAAACGTAAAAGATGCAAGACTGGAGGATAAAATGTCCAATGATGAAATCCAGAGAGAAATTCTATCAGACGGACTCACAAGAATGCAAAAATACGTGGATAGAATCCAGCAAATGAAGAAAGCTATATGAAAGCTGTATGATGCACTATCTACGCAAAAGAATATAAGATCAAGACAATTCCTATATAGCGAACCATTCCAGAGATTACTAAGAGAAAACTGACTTGAATATGTAGAACGAATAGATGATAAAGGAAATCCAAAAAGAGCAGTAGTAGCAAATGACGGTAGAGTATTGTCTGCAAATGAAAGAGCTGTGGCAAAATACATAGAATCCATGACAGATATAATCACAGAGAAATCATGGATATCAGAAAAAGACGCACACAATATCAGAACAAACTTCACTTCAAAAGGAGATTGGGATAGCTCTGGTAATTTCCCTAAAGCAGTAAAAAAGGCGTTATATGAGAGATGGAATGAATTCCTAGAACAACAAGGATCATCTGAAATGCTACGCAAGATAGACCAAGGATATGCTGAACTTTCAGAAAATCTTGAAGTACTATCAGACTTGCTATGAAAAGATTCAATGCTAAAAGATAACGCAAAGAATCAAATACTAAAGCGAGATGAGAAGACACTAGACCAGATGGAAAGCATCCTACCAGGAATAAAAAAATTAGTAGAGCTCACAAAACAATCTCCAGACATTGTGAATAAAACAATAAAAGCAAAGACACAATATAAACAAACTCGTGTATGGCTAGGAAACTGGATAAGATATGCATGAGTAATGATGGCATCAACTGTAGGATGACGATGAGGATTTATCCTTGGATCATTAGGATTCACTACTCTAGAAAGGTTATGAAACGCACTAAAATCTAAAGCAGTAAAAACAAAGCTAGACCGAAACCTATACAACCAATACGTAGAAGCTTTAAAAGTTGACTGAAACACAAAAGCTAGCTTCAAGAAAGGAGAAATAGAAAGATATAATGAATTATCAAAAATAGCAGAGTGAAAAACACAAGCAGAGATAGATAAACTACTAGATGACGCTACACAAATATTGATAGATAGACAAGCAACAAAAATCAGGGAACAAAAACAAGCAGAGTGGGAAAGATATCTAAGAAGCCAATGAGTATGAGATACAACTCCAAGACTCCCAGAATCAACACAAGGATGAGTAGTAGCAACAGATACATTCACTCTACCAGAAGATAGATGAGTAAAAGAAACATACAAAGACAAAGAGAAAACACAGCAAGGATATAATCAAGCAGAGCAACAAATAATAGACGCATCACTTTGAAAGACAGAGGAAACAAAATACTCTCCAGAAGCAGAAAAAGTGGCAGACATATTGGAGAAGAGCCTAAACGAAACTGCAGACATAATAGAAGAAGATGCAACAAATAAAGTGATAGAAAAAGGAGAAGAACTCACAGATGAAAATATCGCAAAAGAAATCCAAAAAGAACCATCTTCAATTGAAGAATTCATCATGGAAGCAGAGAAATGAGCTCCAGAAGAAACAACAAACTATGATGGTGCAGACATTAAAGACCTTGAAGAAGTTGTCGCTAATCCAAAGAAATATCCAAACGTAGATATAGAAGCTGCAAAAGCAGCACTAGAAAAAGCTAGGAGACAAAATCAACAAGCTGAAATCATGCAATCTCCAGACCAGCAACAAGCTCAAAAGGAAATAGCATGAATCTACAAAGGAAATCAGATGGAGCGTGAATGAAATAAGGGACGAGAAAAACAGAGAGAAGATATGGTAAGAGAAACAAACAGAGACTTTGATACACTAGAAACTACTGAAGAATATGATAGAATAGAAAACCAAATCACTCCAGAAAAATGAGAGCAAGCTAAAAAATACGCTAAATGATATAAAGGATTCTATAGATCCGACAAGGCAAAGACAGACGAACTAAGAGCAGATATGGGTAAAAAACCATCACAGAACATTACCTATACAAGCTCTGCAGATAAAATCGCAACATTAGAGAGTCCTAAAACAAGAGCAAGAGTCGCACAGGAAAGATTAGACAAGAGAAAGAGATTATCCGAAGAAGAAAGAACTCAACTAAACCAAATAATAGAACAAGCAAATGTAGAGATACAAGCAAAGGAAGAACTCAAAGCTCAAAAAACTGAACTAGCAAACGAATACAAAGCATTAGACAAAAAGAGGTCAGAAACTCCATACAGAGAGAATAAGAGAGAATACACAAAGCAGATGGATAAGATATCAGACGAATTCGACAAACTAACATACGAAGAGCAAGGACAATTCGCTAAACCAAAGGAAGTAGAAGCTGAAGAAATAAAAGAGGCAGAGAGAATAGAAGAGGAAAGACAAAACTTAGATATGAATGAGACTCCTCAAAAAGCTGAACCAGAAATTAAGAAACAAGAAACTAAAAAGGAGTCAGAATGAGAACGATCATTCTGAGATGAAGAATATACAAACCGAGACAATAAAATTGAGGAAATGTCTAAAGATGAAAGCATAACTATAAAGGATACAATTAAGGAAGTAGACGAAATTGTTTGATGATGAATAAAAGACTATCAGGAAAAGATATACTGAGAAAAACGGGATAAAGAAGAATCATATACAAATGACTGAGCCGAATCTTTCCGAAACAGGGTTAACGATAAAATAGGAGAACGAGATAGAAAATTCTGGGAGGATCAACGTTCAAAGACAAAAGATATGGAAAGCTCAAAATTAACTAAAGAACAGGAAAAACAGTTGGAAGAAGCAAAGACAAAAGAAGAAAAAGACGCACTTATGAATAAATGGAGAAAAGAATACATAGAAAGAAATCCTATAGCTGAAAAATATCTCAAAGAAGCGGAAGAACATAATAAACAATTCCAAAAAGCAATGAACGCTTTGGGTAAACTAGACGCAATAACAAGAAGAATTAGAAGAAAAAGACGTGAAGATATAGATAAAAGATGGGAAGAAGCTAAAAGGAAATTGAGAGAAGAAAAGAAAAAAGGAATAGATCTGTTAGACCAGAATGAAACGCCACAGATTACTGAACCAGAAATGAAGAAAGAAGTAACGATAGACGATATAGAATACAATAAATCAAAAAACCCAGATATGTTGGAATTAGAAGTTTATAAATGAAGAAGAGGATATCCAATAAAAAACACACCATGAGCAAACGATAACGTAACGTTCTATACAGACAATCAAACAAGAGCAAGCCAATTCTGACCAATCACAAAAGAGATAATAACAATTCCAAAAGATAAAGTTAAGATAATAGATTCAGATGGCATATCATTCAGCTCAAAAGTAGATAAAGACTGAAATGTAATAAAAGGACGTGCATGAGACACAGAAGATAATTATGTGAATTACAACAATAAGAAAGCAAGAGAAGAATGATATGATGCAATAATATATAGAAATATTACAGATATTGGACCAAAAACAACATCCGACATAACGGCAAAAGCAGATGATATAGTGTTATTAAAAAAAGAACCAACTACTCAAAAGAAACCAGAACCAAATAATCCAACATGATGAAGTCCACTAGTAGACGTATCAAAAGACGGTACAGTAAATAAAGAACCAGGACTATGAGATTACACAACAGACCAGATTCAAAAAAGAATAGATGAACTAAAGAAAAAACGGCAAGATAACTGAAAAAAATTATACGCACAAGATTTATCTGAACTAAGAGTGCTACAAGACCTACTCAAAAGACAAATAGAACGAGAAAATAGAGAAGAATGAAGTACGGAACTAACAGACAGACAACGAGAGATACTTAACTCAAACAACTATGGAGATGAATATCGTGCAGGATGAGCTTGAACATCAGAAGACTAATCTTGTAAAAACAAAATAAAAAACTACAACAAATTAATATTTAATTCCTAAACCACAATAAATGGGAACATCAAAGAATAAAACAAGGCAGACATTATTCCCAGTAGCCATCCAAAAACCAATCAAGGAATGAATCGAACTGAGAGACGGAATATTCGTCTCTCTCGAGAATGGTTACATAATACCTGCAACACCATCAACAGTTATAGAGTGAATCGCAACAAACGATATCTATAACAAAGAGCAAGTCAAAGAACCTGCTACAGAGTGACACGATAGGATGTGTATCTATTTCCCAAAAAGGAGATGGGAAACATTCACAATGGAAGTACAAAACGGAGAGATAACTCAAGAGGACGTAGGTCAAACGTTCCTAATCATCGGAGAATTGCAACATATCAACTATGCAACAAAAGCAGAGAAATGAGGACAATTCAGACTAGAGCAAGTTATAACTCCAACAAAGTGAGAATTCACATACTACTTCGACTCTTCATTATCTCCACAATGACCAAAAGGAGAAGACGGTAAAACTCCAACATTCACATTCCAACCAGTACAAACACTCCCAGTAGGTTCACCAGCAAACCTAATCGTAGATCCACAATGAGACAACTATGACTTAACGTTTCAAATCCCAGCTGGAGCAAACTGACAGCCATGAGAAGATGGAAAACCAGGACCAAAAGGAGAAGATGGAGATACAATAGACCTAAGAATAGGAGAAGTAACAGGAGGACAAACTCCTGCAGCAAACATCAGGACAGTATCTCCAACAATGAGAGAACTTGACCTAACACTCCCAAGAGGAAATGACGGGGAAGATGGAAAATCTCCTAGACCAAGAAACGACTGGAGCTCTGCATACTCTTACGAATACCTAGACATAGTAAGATATCCAGACCAGGACGGAGTAGGATGTTCTTGGATATGGAACGATAAAACAAGACCTGCAGGTTCTCAAGATATCCCAGGAGAAAGTGACGGATGGATGCTCCTCAATGTAGATGGTGCAGACGGAGAGCAATGAGAACCAGGAGGAACAATAGTAGTACCAGTAGAGTGAAGACCTGGAAAGGACGGTGCTCCTGGAGCTCCTGGAGAGAAAGGAAACGACTGAATATCTCCACATAACGAGTGAGAATGGAACGCAAATACTCCATATACTCAACTTGCTATGGTAAGAGCAAGCACAGGAGAGTTCGATCCATACTGAAATGAAATATTCTGATACTATATCACGCAAGGATGAGTAAAAGCATGAGATGACGCACCAAAGGACAATCCATACTGGCAACTCCTATCAAAAGACTGAATGGCAGGAGATGGAAACCTATGGAGTACAACAGTTTTATTAGCACAAGACCAAAATGAGGAATCATGAACATTTGATTCTCGTGGTAATGGAACTCCAACTCAAGTTAGATTCAGTTCAGTATCAGGAAATCCAGCGATGGCTACATGAGATGGATCATGAATAACTATATTAAAAACATGACATTATAGAATATTCTGACATCTAATAGTACAAAACAACCATAGATGAACAAACTTCTTAATAAACCTGTGAAGAGTGTGAATACATTTAGCACCAGGAGAATGAAGCGGAAGAAGTCCATTATGGATCGGAACAGGAAAATCATGAGGTTCATATGCTACAAAGCAATGACCTTGGCTAGATCTAGATGTAGATATGCAACTTGACCTATACGAATGAGATAGACTCACGATGTACTATAGAGCTCAGACAGATACAGATTGAGCAAGCTGACAAGTTTGTGAATTCTCATTCAAAGGTTCATTAGATCCATCAGGTTCAGTACAAAGCTGATATCTATGATGACTATTCTCCACATATCTTTGAGTAGAATGGATTTCAAAGAAAACATGGCAAACAGGAATAAGTTGAAAATATGTTCAAGCTATATAATTTATAATATATAATAAAGATGGCAAACTATAATAGATATTGTCCATTCCCAGAATGAGCAATATACATAACAACATCCGACCAAATACCAACGGCAGTACGACCAAACACCTACCGAGTACCATTCGGGAAAGGTAGATGTCTAGTCTGCGTAAATGACCAAGTGGAAGCTCTCAAAAAAGTAGAAACAGAGTTCGGAAGTGCAGCATTGGCACAGCAAAGCATATCACAAGGAGATGAGGGTAGTGTAAATGTCACAACATGAACTTCAAACTACCAGCCATCAATAACTGTGTATATGTGGAAGAGAGTAAAAAGTAAGGAGGATGTACAAAGATTCAACTGATTTAATATAGAAGAAACTCCAGAGAATGTAATGCAAATATACTGAGATAATGCAATTATAGACTATAGGACCATGAAACCAAAACAACCAGATCCATACAACCCATAATTTATATCCAACATAATAAAGGATGAAACCAAAAAAAGTAATCAACGTAGAGATAGAGAACGAAAGGTTCTTGTCCTACTACCAAAAAAGATGGAATCTCATGAAAGCTGCTCGTAATCCATACGACATAAAGTGGAATGCTATAGACGCAACTATGCTAAAGAAACCACAATACGACTCCTACGGAAACTACCTTGTAGCTCTAAAGGAGGAACACAACGTAATGGAAATGTCAGCAGGTAGAGAATGAACTAACCTAAACTACACATTGCGTCCAACATGAGAACCAGACCAGAATGAAATCCTAGTAGCAAAAATGATGCTAGACTACCAAATCTACGCTGGAGGATTCCATGACGAATGGAAACGTGGACTAGGAGAGAGAAGAAGATACGGAACGTGTTGCTTCTTCACAGGAATATGGGAAAAGACAGCAAGGAGCTATAAGCCATCTGACGAATCAGACTGACTATACGACGTAAAGTACGACGAAGTAGTAGAGATACAAAACATATTCACACCTCAATGGATTCCTATCAGAAACGTCTGGGTAGATGACAAAGCAATACATGCCAGAATGTCAGACGCAACAGACTGCATAATCCAGGAGACACTAACATACGAGGAAGTAATGAAGAGACGGGGAAATAATCCAAACTTCAAACATCTGAACCTATTAAAGACACAAAGGACAGATAACTTCAACCAACCATATCCATTGGAATCAATAGAAAATGGTACAAACGATGAAAATAAACCAATAATAATCCATAGATACTACAACAGAGATACAGGAGACATGGCTATCATCGCAAACTACAACACGGTAATATACAGAGGAAAGATGATAAGCATAAGCTGACAGCTCCCAATCGCAATGGCTCAATACTTCCCAGATGAAACATGCCTATATGGAATCTGAATTCCTGAGAAGATACAACCAATGGTAGTATATAAAGAAGAGATTGTTCAAAACTTGTTAGATAATAGTAGAATGTCAGGAAGTCCTCTACTCCTAATCTGAAACAGAAGTGACGTAGACGGAACACAAAATATCAGAACTAACAGGATCAATAAAATATCAATGACTGGTGGAGTAAACGACATGCAACTCACACAGGTAGCAAGTAACGTTGGAAACTACCAGGCAGTACTCCAATTCATTGACAACCAGATAACAATGGATACAGGAGAGAACCTAAGAAGCACATACGAACCAAGTGCTGCACAGCTAGGAACTGTGGAGATAATAGAAAACAATAGGAACACAAGACTTGGATCGTTGGAAGACTGAAAGAATAACCTACTCGCAGCATGTCTGAACGCAGCAATGGATAATATCGTGCAGTTCGGATACAAGCTAATCAACATAACAAAGAAAACATACTCTGACGGAAAACTGGTAGATACAAGAGTAGAGACTCCAAAGATAGTAGTACCAGACAGGAAGATAAAGCAAAAAGGAGTAAAGATAGAAATAGAGGAAGAAGATATGGGAGATTACGGATACTTTGAATTCAAAAAAGACATGATCAAACAAAGATTCAGAGTAATAGTACAGACCGTATCAAACAACGGAGTATGGAAAATGGTAGACAAAAACAACCTCACACAATACGTACAAAACAAAGTAGCATTGTGGCAATTAAACCCACAACTCGCTACACCAGAGGAAATAAAGAACATAGGAAAGCTGATGGACTTGTATTGGGATTACAACTTCAACACATTCCCTGAATCAAAGAAAGACAAAAAGAGACAGCAAATAGCAGAGATGAAAGAAAGCATCATGCAACTTGCAGGAATGAATGAATGAGGAGATGCAGTATCTCAAATGATGGGATGACAATCCGCAATGCAACAAGCAGGAATGCAACAGCTGACTCCAGCAAAACCTTTAGAATGAGTGCCACAAGTGTAGGCACTCTTTTTATTTATACTTTAGCACTTGAAAAAGTTAAAATTCCATATAATCTCAAGACATAAAAATAATTTTACCACTTTACTATTTAGCAATGGCAGTAAAAACAGCAAGAATCAATACGGTCAGCTTCTCATACTCTAACGTAGCAAAGAACTGATTAGTATGTAAACCAGGAGACATCCTCACTCTAGTACAATGAGCAGGAGGACAAATGTACGTAGACCTGGCTACACCAGAATCTCTTATCTGGGGAATCTGTGATGACAAAAAAGTCTTCTCAGAGACAAACGAAACAAAAGAATTGGATAGAGTAAACTACACACCAATAGCATGGGACAACACATATAAAATGGAAGTTTCATGAGAGGGAACACCAAAGGTAGGATTCTTCTATACAATGACAGCAGACCAGAAAATCGACCTATCAACTGAAAGTGATTCAGTAGGACAATTTATGGTACAAGACATTAACGACGCTTACATTGAAGTAAGATTCGTAAGCAATCAAGGATTATTCGTTCCACAATATCAGGACGTAAGACTTGAATCAATCAGAGAAACAAATCCAGACTCAGAACCATTTGACGGACTATACACTTTCGTATTGTCAAACGGAACTGAAATCAGCGGAGACTTCTCAGCATTAGCATGGTACTTGTGAGACGTAGAAATCACAGGAAACTTAACAGTAGACAAAAGCTTAACTGTAACACAAAATGCAGATATCACAGGAAACGCAACAATCGGTGGAACTGCAGATATCACAGGAAAAATTACAGGATGAGACGGAGCTGAAATCACAGGAGACTTGTCAGCTACATGAGACGCTACAATCGGAGGAGCTGCAGCAGTTACAGGAAACCTATCAACAGACGGTAACGCAACAGTAGCAGGAACTGCAACTATCGGAGGAAATACTTCAATAACTGGAGATATATCAGCTACAGGAGACGCAACAATAGGATGAGCTCTTGGAGTAACAGGAAATACAACTATCGGATGAACTGCTGACATAACAGGAGACACAACAATAGGATGAGACACAGCAATTACTGGAGACACAACTATTGGATGAGACGCAACAGTTACAGGTAAAGTAGCAGCTACAGGAGACGTTCAAACTCAAGCTGACTTAAAAGCTGGAGGAGACTTACACGTAGGAGGAGAAGCTACAATAGCTGGAAATACTACAATCCAAGCAAATACAACAATTACAGGAAATACTGCAATTGGAGGAAATACAACTATCAGCTGAACACTATGAGTAGCATCTGCAGCTCAATTCAACGAAGCAGTAGATATCGATGAAGACTTGAACGTTGATGGATCCTCTCATATTGGAGGAAGTGAAACTGTAGATGGAACACTCACAGTAAACGACGCATTGGTACTTTGACCAGGTGCAGAAGCTAGCCAATTCATCTTACAATCAGAGAAAAACGTAGCAAATGGAGTAGCGGCATTGGACGCTAACGGAAAAATATCAAACGATGTAATTCCTCCACTAGCAATAGGACAAACATTTGTAGTATCAAGCGAGGCTGCAATGCTTGCACTAGACGCACAAAGAGGAGACATCTGTGTAAGAACAGACATATCAAAGACTTACATAAAATTAAACGACACAGTTCCATCAACTATGTCAGATTGGCAGGTATTCTATACTTCAGGAGAAGTAATATCTGTAAACGGAAAAACAGGAGCAGTTACAATTGATGCAGATGATATCAGCGATCTATCTACAACAAACAAATTCGTAACAGCTGCAGAGAAAACAACATGGAATAACAAACAAAACGCAATCTGATATACTCCAGAGAATCAAGCATACAAAGATACAGTATCATTGGTAAATGACGCTACACACTATCCATCAAGTTCTGTAATGGCAACATTGCTAGCACAAAAACAAGATAGCTTATGATTCACACCAGAAAATGTAGCAAACAAAGACACTTCTACATTAACAGATAGCACAACAAAATATCCATCAAGCCATGTAGTAGTTGATGCACTATGACAAAAAGAGAGTCTAGCAAATAAAGATACATCTACACTAACAGACAGTACGACAAAATATCCATCAAGTCATGTATTGGTAGATGAATTAGCAAAGAAACAAGAAAAATTAGTAAATCAGACAAATATCAAGTCAATCAACAATCAAAGCTTGCTCGGATCAGGAAACATTGACATAACAGTAAACGTTGCTTTCTACTACGAGACAACATCTGCAGGAGCAACAACATACACATTACAACATACTCCAATAAGTGATAGTGCAATAATGGTATATACAGATTCAGGAACTGCACTATTCCCAACAACGGATTACACATGTGTAAACGGAGTAATAACATTCTCTAATTTATGAGCTTCAGAACATGCAATAATCCGAGTAGTAAGTGCAAACTAATTTTACTACTTAAAATCATAACATAATGGCAACAAGATTAAAACCATCGAGAATCAACGTGGATAATACTCCACGTGTATGAGACGGTGCAGCATATCAGAATGATAATGACTTTCACTGGTCAGAATGAGGTGGAGATATGTCTTACGAGGATTTCGAGTGGGTAACCCTCACTTGAAATTCTCTCGTAATAGAAAAGATATCAAACAACGTAACTCCAACAGGAAACTTCAAAGTATCAGCTGGAACTCTTAGACCTGGAATCGAATATGTATTAAGAGTAAACACAGGAAACACTCCATACACAATGACACTATGAACAGGAGTAACGAATCCAAACTCATACAAAACGGAATTAAAGCCAAATACAGTAAACCAATTCAAGTTCATTGCTACAGCAACAAATCAACTCGAGCTAGAGGGGGTAGATTCTGCTGTAGTATCAGAAATTAATTGGGGAGAAATAGACGGAACATTATCCGACCAGACGGATCTACAAAACGCACTAGACCAAAAACTTGACAAAGTAACATCAACAGCTACTAATCCAAGAGCATATGTAGCTAATGCAGACTGAAGCCAAGCAACATTGCCTATAACAGATTCTGCGACAAGTGGTGCTATTGTAAGGAGAAACTGAACACAAATTACAGTTCCAACTACACCAAGTGCGAACACAGACGCAGCAAGTAAAAAATACGTAGATGACCAAGTATCCGCAGCAACAGCTGGTGCAGTAAGTGATACGGCATACTGAAACAGTTGGGACGAAGTAACATGAATCGCCCCATCAAAGAATGCGGTATACGACAAAATATCAACAATGGATACTGCAATCGACGGAAACACAACAAACATAAATACTATAAATAGTAAAATCCCATCGGAAGCTTCTGCAACAAACCAACTAGCAGATAAAGATTACGTTGGAGATAGCATAAACTCTGTAACAGCATACTACATAACAAAAAATGCGAACTGAGACCAATTCGCAACATACGCAGAGCTTGCAGCTGCCACAACGTTCTATTCTGGAGGACAAGTAAGAGTTCCAACAATGAACGACTATACAATAGTCCTAGATGACGAGAACCACGATCATGCAACAACCAGATACATCTACAACAACGGATGGGAGTA
>Ga0326511_10001369_pt1 | contig 20198 bp, 21 predicted proteins | sample 0_2496_0518_D_FD_203701 | JGI IMG/M metagenome (GOLD analysis project Ga0326511, IMG submission 203701) | Bovine rumen microbial communities from UC Davis, California, United States - 0_2496_0518 | ecosystem: Host-associated > Mammals > Digestive system > Stomach > Rumen | place: USA... | reverse complement strand
GGCTCTTCAGCCGGATGGGGCAGACTGAAAAGCGGGATTGGATGGATCAGTCTGGATTTTGTGAATAGGGTTTAAGTGAATAATGAAGCGCTATTGAGCCTGCAAGTGTTGGGAGAAATCCTGATGCTTGCAGGCTTTTTTGTTTACGAAAAAAACTTTGACTGCTATAATAAACATGACATACAGTTGTCATGTTGACTTTGATATGATACATATGGAGCGTGAGCAAAATGAAGATAGATAGGCTGATCGGAATACTGTCAGTGCTGCTGCAGGAAGAGAAAACTACGGCACCTGAGCTGGCTGAGCGGTTTGAGGTTTCAAAAAGAACAATTAATCGTGACATCGAGGATTTGTGCAAGGCGGGAATCCCTATTTGTACAGCGCAAGGCACAGGTGGCGGTATCAGCATTATGGACGGCTACCGGATGGACAGGACAATTCTGACATCGAAGGACATGCAGGTGATCCTTGCAGGGTTACGAAGTCTGGATAGTGTGAGCGGTAGCAGTTATTACAGCCAGCTTATGGAGAAAATCCAGGCGGGATCCTCTGAGTTCATAACTGGCAGAGATTCCATTCTGATCGATCTGTCGTCATGGTATCGGGAATCGTTGGCTCCGAAGATAGAGACTATACAGGCTGCAATCGGAGACAGGCATTTGATCAAGTTCCGGTATTATGCTCCATCAGGTGAGAGTGAGCGGACGATAGAACCATATTATCTGGTGTTTCGATGGTCGAGCTGGTACTTATGGGGATGGTGTTTGAAAAGGAAGGACTTTAGGCTGTTTAAGCTGAACCGCATGGATAATGTCCAGAAAACAGGAAAGAGATTTGAATGCAGGGAGGCGGCTATGCCGGATCTCTCCAATGAGAAAATCTTTCCGGGCGGAATCAAAGTGAAGGCATTATTTGAGCCGGATCAGAAGTGGCGGCTTGTAGAAGAGTTCGGTCCATCGTGCTTTACGGAAAATAATGATGGCAGGCTTCTCTTTACGGCGGATTATACAGATATGGAGAATCTGATCACCTGGATGATGACCTTCGGGGATAAGGCAGAAGTACTTGAACCGAAAGAGGCAAGGGAGAAAATCGCGTTTATGGTGCAGAGAATGACAACAATTTACAAGGAGGATGCAGCGTTATGAGATTGGACGGTTTTGGATTATTGGTTGAGGATATGGCGAAGATGATTCGCTTCTATAGAGATGTGCTTGGATTTGAGATCAAGGAAGCAGAGGATACTTCCAATGTATATCTTGTGAAGGATGGAACGCTGTTTCTTCTGTATGGGCGTAAGGACTTTGAGAAGATGACAAGCCGCCGATATGAGTATGTCAAAGGACTGAATGGTCATTCAGAGATTGCTCTTTATGTTGATACCTTTGATGAGGTTGATGCAGCCTACAAAAATGCGATAGAAAATGGGGCAACGCCGGTATTAGAGCCTGAGTTGGAACCGTGGGGACAGAGAACCTGCTATATTGCTGATCCGGAAGGCAATCTGATTGAGATCGGTTCCTGGAATAAACCATTTGAAGAGAAGGATGCAGGGAGGTAAACATAGGTGGCTTTTGATTTTAAGAAAGAATACAAAGAGTTTTATATGCCGAAGAATAAACCCGGTATTGTGACAGTGCCGAGCATGAATTATATTGCTGTCCGTGGTTCGGGAGATCCGAATCAGGAGGATGGTGAGTATAAGAAGGCTATCGGATTGCTATACGGAATTGCCTTTATGATCAAGATGAGCAAGAAGGGTAATCATCAGATTGACGGCTATTTTGATTATGTTGTTCCGCCGCTGGAGGGATTCTGGTGGCAGGATGGGATAGATGGAGTTGACTATGCGCACAAGGAAAACTTCCATTGGATTTCCGTAATACGCATTCCGGATTTCGTGACAGAGGATGATTTCAGATGGGCTGTGAATGAAGCGACAAAAAAGAAAAAGATGGACTTCTCCAAGGTAGAGTTTCTGACAGTCGAGGAAGGACTTTGCGTCCAGTGTATGCATGTGGGCTCTTATGATGATGAGCCTGCAACGGTTGCTATGATGCATGAGTTCATGGAACAGCAGGGCTATGAGCTGGATATTACAGACAAGCGATTGCACCATGAGATTTATCTGAGTGATGCCAGAAAGGTTGCTCCGGAGAAACTGAAAACTGTGATCAGGCATCCGATTAAGGCAAAGGGGGATTGAACACATGGAATACATCAGAGTTACAAAGGATAATCTGGAAAAGGAACACATTTGCTGCGCTATTTCCAATAATAAGGATGTACAGGTTTCTTCAAAGAAAGCCTGGCTGGCTGACAGGTTTGATGAAGGACTTGTTTTTCTGAAGAGTGTGGAACGTGGCAAGTGCTTTATCGAATATATCCCGGCGGAAAACGCCTGGATTCCAATCAAAGCGGATGGGTATATGTACATTGACTGTCTATGGGTGTCCGGGTCTTTCAAAGGACATGGATATTCCACGGATCTGCTTGCTGCCTGCATTGAAGACAGTAATGAAAAGGGAAAGAAGGGGCTCTGCATACTGTGCGCTGCAAAGAAGAAGCCATTTCTTGCTGATCCGAAGTTTCTGAAGTACAAAGGCTTTGCTGTTGCGGATGAGGCGGATAACGGTATTCAACTTTGGTATTTGCCTTTTGATAAGAAGGCGGACAAACCACGATTCAAGGAATGCGCCAAACATCCGCATATAGATGAGAAGGGATATGTTTTGTACTATACAAGCCAGTGTCCTTTTAATGCGAAGTATGTCCCGATCCTGGAACAGACGGCTGAAGAGAATGGTATTCCGTTCCGGGCGATTCATATAGAGAGTAGGGATGAAGCGCAGAATGCTCCGACACCGATCACGAATTATGCGCTGTTTCATGATGGAGAATATGTTACAAATGAGCAGATGAACGATAAGAAGTTCTTGAAGTTGGTCAATGGGTAGGAGGGAAGCGATATGGCATCAACGAAAGAGTATCTGGATTTCGTCTTAGAGCAGCTGTCAGGACTTGATGAAGTTAGCTTCCGGGCGATGATGGGTGAATATATCCTTTATTATCGTGGCAGGGTGTTTGGCGGCATCTATGATGACAGGCTCCTGGTAAAGCCTATTCCTACGGCGGTGAAGCTGATGCCGGACGCAACAATGGAACTTCCATATGACGGAGCGAAAGAAATGATCCTGGTGGATGATGTTGATAATCGGGAGTTCCTGTGTGAGCTGGTAGAGGCGATGTATGAGGAATTACCGGCACCAAAGAAAAAGAAGAAATAGGGAATGGCGATACGGTCGGTGGAGATTGATTTCTCTGCCGGCCGTTATTTTTTTACTCAAAATTCGGAATGTGATCGCTCCAGGGAACTTTAGGGAGTAGGAAAAACTACTCTTGGAGGTACCCTATGGACAAGATAGAAATGACACCAGAACAGCAACTTGCCTTTGATGGGTTTATTGATGTTATGGTTCAGATATATAAAATGACATCAGACAAGATTGATTACTCAAAAATAGAAAAGGATAAGGACAAACAGAAAACAGGCAGTGTTGCAGAGGATATGGCGGAGGCTTGAGTGCTTCCGCCAATTTCATTTTGGGAAAGGAAACGATTGAAAAAATGGGCAAATACGACTATAATGAAAGTGTTGGGACACAACACGTAAGACTTGTAACGAAAGGGGATACTATGGCAAACAAGAAAGTCAAAGTTTACACATACAAAAGAGTATCTACCTCGATGCAGGTCGATGGATACTCATTGGATGCGCAGAATGATCGTATGGAAAAGTATGCGGAATTCAATGATATGGTGATTGCCGGTTCTTATTCTGATGAGGGTAAATCCGGTAAGAACATTGCCGGAAGAACCGACTTCCAGCGAATGCTGAATGATATCGCGGCAAAGAAGGACAACGTGAAGTACGTGCTGGTATTTAAGCTTTCGCGTTTCGGACGTAATGCTGCGGACGTTCTGAATTCCCTTCAGTTCATGCAGGACTATGGTGTGAACCTGATCTGCATTGAAGATGGAATTGACTCAAGCAAGGAATCTGGAAAACTGATGATCTCAGTTCTGTCAGCGGTTGCTGAAATTGAACGTGAGAACATTCTGGTTCAAACTATGGAAGGCCGGCGACAGAAGGCAAGAGAAGGCAAATGGAATGGTGGCTTTGCTCCGTATGGCTACAAGCTGGTTGATGGTGAGCTGAAGATTGCTGAGGATGAAGCAGAGGCAATCAGAATCATCTTTGATAAGTTTACTCACACCAATATGGGTTATACGGGAGTGGTTAAGTACCTGGCTCAGCAGGGTATCAGCAAAAAGGCAAGGCAGAACGGACATCTGACAAGGTTTTCAGTCTCGACTGTAAAGGCAATACTGGATAATCCGGTTTATTGCGGAAAGATCGCTTACGGCAGACGGAAAACGGAGAAGATTGAAGGCACAAGAAATGAGTTCCATATTGTGAAGCAGAATGAGTTCTCTGTTTATGACGGGAAGCATGATGCCATCATTTCCGAAGAAGAGTTTGAACTTGCGAAAAAGAAGAGAGCAGCCACAGCAAAGCGCCTGGAAAAGAAGCATGATCTGGAGCATGAGCATCAGCTCAGCGGCATTGTAAAATGTCCTGTATGTGGAGCCGGCCTTGTGGGTAATGTAAATCGCAAGAAGAGAAAAGACGGAGCATACTATAAGGAATATTACTTCTATGCCTGCAAGCATCGTCTGGAGGTGGATGGTCATCGCTGCGATTATCATCATCAGTGGAATGAGGCAATGATTGATGAAGCAGTTGCTCATGTGATCAGCCGATTGGTACAGAATCCTGACTTCGAAGAGAAGATGAAGGAAAAGATCAATATGTCCATTGATACCAGGGAAGCTGATCAGTCTCTTGAAGCAGCAGAGAAGCAGCTTAGACAGGCAATCGGGGTGAAGGACAAACTGATCGCTCAGCTTGACAATCTTGATATCACTGACAGGGCATACGACCGTAAGTATAATGATCTGCAGGAGCGCCTCGAAAATGCTTACGTCAAGATCACTGAACTTGAAGATGTGGTAGCTCAGTATCAGGAAGAGATCGAGAGTATCCGGAGAGAAAAAATCAGTGCAGATAATGTCTACAACTACCTGATTCTGTTCCACGATGCCTATGATCAGCTGCCGGATATATGGAAGAAAAAGTTCTTCCAGAGCTTCATTCAAGAGATCCAGTTATACCCGGAACAGCAGGAAAATGGGCAGGTTCTGAAGTCAATGAAGTTTAAGTTCCCGGTCTTCTATAACGGTCAGACGATAGAGGAAATCCGTTGGGACAAAAAAAATACAGTCGAGACTGTTGTTCTTTTACGTAGGGAAAAAGTTGATGGTTATTTCGATGCGGATTTGGATGTTGAAGACCTGGTAAGTAATAAAGGATGAGCAGCCATTTTTTGTTCTGATACGAATTCCCAGGGAAGAAACAAATTTTTATGATAATAGGTGTGAAACAAAATAATTCAGAAAAACCGCTGTCCCACCAAGGCAGCGGTTTTTTATGTATTGACAGCCGATTTACAGCACGACTAGCATGTTATATTGCTTCAGCAAACGGATATCCTCTTTGGAAACGTGCAGATCGCGGATAAACTCGCTTGTTTCTTTCTGTATGGTCTTAGAAATAAAGACTTTGTTTGAAGTTGGCATGATAGGTCTGCCCGATATGCCGAAATCCTGGCCCCACTTGGATTCTGCGTTCAGATAGGTGGATGGAATACTGATCAGGTAGATATCCATCGCAGAATCCGGATTCTGTACCACCAGGTTACTGATTGCATCGAAATGAGAGAGGGTGCCTGTGTATGTGATTTCACAGTTCCGGTAGTGGTCATAATCGGCAAAGTTCATGTACAGCATGGCATCGTACACTCCCGGCCCAACTTGATTACGAATGTCCAGGATGCTCCTGACCACGCTGTTATCCCTTCCGTCATAGAAGTAGAGATAGAACCGGTTGAACCCGCGGAAGAAGGCAGGAACGTCATCGGAGGTCAGGTCTTCTGCTTCGATAGGCGGGGAGTAGAGAAGTCTTTCCGGTGGAACCTTCAGAGCCGCTGCGATCTCATACATCGTCTGAATGTCCAACGCAATCAGCCCGTTCTCATATTTGGACACCGTTGCACTGCTTTTGGAGATAGCACGCGCCAGCTCGTTGATCCTGATTCCCCGTCTTTTCCGGAGGTCCCGGATATTGGCACCGATTTCTTTCTGTAAATCCATGACTACCTCCATTGTTTCGCCAGAATATAATTTTCCATGAATTTCGTTGTTCGATTTCATTCTATCTTGCTTCCCTTGTGAAGACAAGAAGAAAATTTCGTCACATGAAAATTTTGCCTGATATTGATTTCTTCTCACGAACAAAAGCGGATTTGTCCTGCCTTCGGATCGCAGCTATAATGACGGTGTAAATGAGATTACCGTTTTCCAAATGAACGAGGCATGGAAGGAGACATACAATATGAAATATAATTTTGATGAGATCATCGATAGGAGCAGCACCAATTCTGAGAACGTGGATGGATGGAGACCATATATCTTTAAGGACGAGCCGGATCGGGTCTTCCCGATAGCGGATGAAGAGTTCATCCGCATGTGGGTTGCCGATATGGAATTCGCAGTTGCACCTGAGATCCGTCAGGCCATCATCGATCGAGTGAACCGTAAGATCCTGGGCTATACCATCGTTTCCGACACCGGATATTATGATGCACTCAGCAGCTGGTGCAAAGAACGCTATGACATGGAGTTCTCGCAGGAGGAGCTGGTGTTTTCACCGGGCGTCATTCCGGCTCTCTATCAGTTCGTAGAGGATCTGGTTGGGACGGATGAGAAGGTGATCACCCTCACCCCGGCTTATGGATTTTTCCTGCACGCGTGCGAGTATAACGATGTAGAACTGGTTAGCTCACCGCTTCTGTACCGGGAGGGCAGATTTGAGATTGACTTTGAAGATTTTGCGGAGAAAGCAGCGGATCCAAAGGTGAGGGTACTGATGCTCTGCAATCCGCATAATCCGGCAGGCCGGGTCTGGTCCAGAGAGGAGCTGATTCGCGTGGCAGAAATAGCTGAGGCAAATGATCTGTGGATCGTCTCCGATGAGATACACTGTGACCTACTGCGAACCGGTCTCCGCCACAACCCGATGGCGAATGTGATGCCAGACTATGGCAAGCTGATCACTTGCATCTCAGCGAGCAAGAGCTTTAATCTCGCAGGTATGCTGCACTCCAACATCATCATACGCGATCAGGAGGAGCGCCAGCGCTTCCAGGACAGGGATAAGAACATTGGAGCGGCAAATCCGCTTTCCATTGCCGCGCATCAGGCAGCTTATGCTCATGGTGCCGCATGGATGGATGAGCTCCGAATTTATCTGGATGAGAATTTCCGTTATACCGATTCGTTCATTCGGGAAAATATTCCGGGTGCCGAGTTCCACATCCCGGAAGCAACCTATTTCGCCTGGGTAGACCTCAGCAAAGTCCTGCCTGACGTGGAGAATCTACCACTCTATTTTGCAGAGAAGGCAGGCGTTCTGTTGGAAGGCGGGGATCAGCTCTTCGTCGGAAATGCAGCAGGACATATCCGCCTGAACCTGGCGATGCCGAAACAGATCCTTGCAGAAGGTCTGAAGCGTATTGCAGCAGCCTGCAACATATGTGCGTAGGTGGATATCGCCACTGATAGCTAGAGGGATAAAATAGATTTGTTTACTTTAGCGATAACCGATGAGGCTGTCGTGTTGATGTCAAAGGTTAAGTAATAAAAGTCTGAAAAGACAATAAATAAAGGGATTCCCGAGCCTGCTCTAGGAATTAGAGTATGGCTTGGGAATTTTTTGCTTTATAAAATCGGGCATTGGACCTAAAATCTAAAATAGAGTTGAACTGGAGCTATAAGAAAGTGCGGAGGAATTATTAGAAAGAAGATGGAAAGAAAAAAATCTTTAAATGCAAATCAAATCAAGCTGATGGCCATCATTGCTATGACGATAGACCATCTCACATGGGCTTTCTTCCCCGGCACACAGGCGGTATGGTACGTCTTTACACTGCATATTATTGGGAGACTGACAGCACCTATCATGTGGTTCTTCATTGCGGAGGGATGTCACTACACTCACAATATGAAAAAGTATGTGGGCAGGCTCTTCTTTTTTGCCTTACTTTCGCATTTTGCCTATGATTTTGCTTTTGGTATTCCGTTTCTTCCATTCTCAACAGGAGCTTTCAATCAGACCAGTGTGATGTGGTCACTAGCCTGGGCTGCAGTATTGATTTGGATCTGCGGAGAAGACCAAATCCCGCAGTGGGTAAAAATTATTTCGATTGTGGCAATCTGCTTGATCTCATTTCCGTCAGACTGGTCAACGATTGCAGTTATGTGTCCTTTTTTCCTTTATGCGCATAGAGAAAACTTTAAGCTGCAGGCCAGGGATATTGTCATTTGGACATTCGTTTACGCAGCGGTGTATTTCCTTTTTCTGGATAAGTTGTATGGCGTACTGCAAATGTTTACTTTCCTGACCATCCCGATTCTTGCAAGGTATAATGGTGAACGGGGCACATGGAAAGGGATGAAGTGGTTCTTTTACATTTACTATCCGGCTCATCTGGTTGTGATTGGAATCATAAGAATTTTGCTGCATGGCAATGTTTCAATCATCTTTTAGAAATATGATGGTGTCTACTGTTTACTTTGAGAAATAGTAGATATGTTCCCGCTATGGATATGAGGATGTAAGAAATGATTGTGTATTTTAGTGCAACCAGAAAACATGGTCAGTATCATCATTCGAAAGTGAGCAGTTAAATGAAAATCACGTCAATAAAAACCGGTTCCACACTGGTATCAGATGCCGTTCCGGATAGAAGTACACATAGGTGGAAACTGGCTTATACAGGTTTATTTCAAAGCCGTAGGAAGAGAATATTGCTTCCGGTAAAATGCTTTTATGTTGAAGTAGCAGGTCACCATATATTAATTGATGCCGGGTGGAGCAAAGAAGTAGTTGATCATCCGATTAAACATCTTGGGATTGGACTCTGGTTTGCCAGCGAACCGGTTATGCAACGTGAAGAAGCTGCTGTAAATCAATTGAAGGATCTGCCGGTTGATTCGATCTACATGACACATTTAGACAGCGATCACGCTTCAGGCTTAAATGATTTCATTGGGGTCCCTGTTTATGCATCGGGAGAAGAAATAGAAGCTGTTAAGAAAAACGGCATGCGATATGGAAAACTGACATCAAACATTTTGATAAACGCAATCTCGTTTGCTGTTGATGAAAATGCACCATTTGGAAGGTCGGCTGATGTGTTTGGAGATGGAAGCGTCATTGCCTATCTGACGCCGACACATAGCCACGGAAGCGTAATCTATAAAATCAACGGTGATAATAAATTCGCATTGATAGTAGGAGATAACGGATACAATGAAGAAGCCTGGAAACAGGGGATATTACCGGGACCGCTTTTCCATGCTGATAATATGAAAAAATGCCTGGCATGGATTAATCAACAAAGCACACAGAACAATTGCTGTGGAATTTACTGCGCTCATGATTCAATAGACAGATAATCAGGAAGTAACTTTCTATGAAAAGATTTTTTCGTAAAAACAGAATCCTGCTACTGGCAATTTGCGCCGTCTTCCTGTGCGGCATGGTATTTTTTTCCCAACGTGCCGGATTGTTTTCGGATTCTCGGGAGTTTCTGCAGACGCAATCTACGAAGATGCAGACGGGCGATCAGCAGACGGAGAACCAGCAGACGGACAACCAGCAGACGGGCGATCAGCAGACGGGCGATCAGCAGACGGACAACCACCAGACTGCCAATCAGAGCAGCTTCCTTGTGGAGTTCGCAGATGTGGGGCAGGGGGATTGTGCTCTGATCGAATGCGACGGGCACAGCATGCTGATCGACGGCGGCAGCCGCAGAGCATCTGCGATCGTCTATACGATGCTGAAGGAGAAGGGAATCTCAAAGCTGGATTACATGGTCGCAACGCATCCGGATGAGGACCATATCGGCGGCCTGTCCGGTGCGCTCCACTACGCGTCGGCCGATATATGCTTTTCTCCTGTCAAAGAGTATGACTCGGAAAGCTTTGCAAATCTTCTGCAATATCTCGGCGATGAAGGGAAAACGGTGACCGTTCCCGCGGAATACCAGACCTTTGATCTGGGCACGGCAAAAGTGGAACTTTTCTGTCCGGATCCGGAAGCCGAAGAGATCAATAATCGATCAATCATCACGAAAGTCACCTATGGAAAAAACGTTTTTCTCTTCATGGGAGATGCGGAGGAAGAGGAGGAAATGGCGTTCCTTTCCGCGCAAGAGGATGTGACCTGCGATGTGCTGAAGGTGGGGCATCACGGAAGCGCGTCTTCCACGACAGCCGAATTTCTTCGGAAAGTCAAGCCGGAGACCGCGATTCTATCAGTTGGTGCGGGAAATGATTACGGGCATCCGACGGAACGTACGCTGCAGAGGCTGCGGGATGCCGGCGCGGAGATTTGCAGGACAGATCTGGAAGGGAATATTATCTTCACGAGCGACGGACAGGACGTGATGATCACCGTAGATAAGCAGGCAAGTGAAGAGACTCTGTGGACGCCGGGAAATGCGGGTCCGGTGCAGAACATGGAAACTGATTCGGTATCCGGTCCCGACAGCAGTCCGGCGGCCGAAAACGATGGGGTGTCCGAAACCGGTTCGGCAAACGAAAACGATGCGGCGGAGATTACTTATGTCTTAAATGTGAATTCGAATAAGTTCCATCGGCCCACCTGTCCCAGCGTGAAGGACATCAGTTCATGGAACAGGATCGACTACAGCGGGACCAGAGAAGATGTGATCGAAATGGGGTACACGCCCTGTAATAGGTGTGATCCGTAGATCCGCGGCCGTTCTCATCCATGGTGAGAGCGTAGAAAAACACTTTTCGTGCCATTCCCGATTTGTTATAATTTATCCGACGCAGTACATTTTCAAAGCGGGAGTTTGATAAATGACAGCATATTTTCACCTTCCGGGACTTTTTGAGTTCCATGAATTATACAAGGTCTTTCTCCCTGTGTTCTGCGGGCACAGGGAATATTTTTATGACGGGTACGAGATCGGGTCCATCTACGGGGCGCCTTCCGACTGCCTCTGGGGAGGCGGCCGCGTGGAGAACGGGGAAGCGGATGCCGACGAAGTTTTTGCATGGATGAGAGAGTACGGGATCTCCGCGCGCTTGACCTTCAGTAATTCATTGCTTGGGGAGGAACATCTGACGGACAAGCGGTGCAATGACCTTTGCGCGATGCTGAGCGGTGAGGATCGGCCAGGCAGTTTTTTCGACGATGGCGCGGGGAAGAGTGTTGCAAATGGCATTATCGTGCATTCGGATCTGCTCCTTGCATATCTTCGCAAAAACTACCCTTCTCTCTATATGATCTCGTCTACAACCAAAGTGCTGACGGAGTTTGAAGAATTCCGTAGGGAACTGGACCGGGAGGAGTTTCGCTATGTCGTTCCGGACTTTCGGCTGAACAAGGCGCTCGAGAAATTGTCCGGTTTGACGGAAGAAGAGAAGGGGAAGGTGGAATTCCTCTGTAATGAGTGCTGCTCGTTCGGCTGCACCGACAGGAAGGACTGCTATGAGGATGTCAGCCGGAAGAACCTGGGATTAACAGGGCCGTCGCATATCTGCAGAGCGCCCGGCGCCGGGGAGGGCTACCGCTTCTCAAGGGCAATGAAGAATCCCGGCTTCATCAGCAAAGAGGATATACAGCAGATCTATCTGCCGATGGGATTTACCAATTTCAAGATCGAAGGCAGGGGACTGGGCAGTGCGCTGGTGCTGGAGTTTTTGCTTTATTACATGGTGAAACCGGAATATCAGATCCATGTACGAGAGGCAATCTATCTGGATAATCAGTTGGATCTGTTTTGAAGAAAATTGTCGGAGAAGAACATAAATATAGTGACAAAATAATGATTCAACTCGGCATTGTTGTATATTGGGCATTAGTTTGTGATAAAATACTATTGGATACTGACGGTATATTTTTTGATACATAATTCATACGTGTGCAGCCACTCGATAACAGCAGGGGAAAGAAGATACAGACAAGAAGATACAGGCAAGAAGATACAGACAAGAAGATGCAGGGATATCGGGAAGGATGCGGCGATGGAACGACCGGAAACGAAAAACTTCATGAAGATCTATCGGGCAGCCTTGGAAGGCAGGAAGATTGACACGGAAACGGATCAGAGCGGATGGGAGAGGCTGTTCGAGATGGCTTCCGTGCAAAATGTTTTGCCAATGATTTACGATTCGACAGCGGAGGCTTTTAACCGTTCCGATTGTGAAGTGGATATGAAAGCCACTATACGCGCGCAGGTTATGGGACAGATTACAACGCAGATCAGGCGGACCGACGCTTTTCTGAAATTATATCGGAAGTTTGCGGCTGCGGGGGGCGAGCCGATCGTGCTCAAGGGACTGATCTGCCGGCAGCTATACCCGGATCCGGACGCGAGAAGTTCCGGGGATGAGGACCTGTTGGTAGAGGAGGACGTTTTTTCCCTTTATGATGGGGTTCTGACGACCGCCGGCTGGTCGATTGCCGATGAGAAGACGGATCCGCTGACGGACTTCGAGGTGTCCTATCGTTCGGAGCGGTCACCGCTATGCCTGGAAGTGCATAAGACCCTGTTTGCCCCGGAGAATGCCGCTTACGGAGATATGAACCGACTGTTCGAGGGAGCGCGGGAACGCTCCGTGAGGACGAAGATCGACGGCGTTGAGATCCGCACTCTTTGCGAGACGGATCATGTACTGTATCTGATTCTGCACGCGTTCAAGCATTTTCTGCACGGCGGCGTGGGCATACGGCAGATCAGTGATATTGCCCGCTTTGCGGATGTATATCGGACAAAGATCGACTGGATCGAGATCCGCGAGAAGTGTAAGAAGGTGCGGGCGGATCGCTTTGCGGAAGCACTGCTTCAGATCGCCGTCACTCATATGGGACTTGATCCGGCGGCCCTTTCACCCGATTGGCAGCCGCAGATCAACAGCACAGATCTTCTGGAGGACTGCCTGAATGCAGGCGTCTACGGGACCAGCTCGATGGCAAGAAGGCACAGCGGCAACATGACACTTCACGCGGCAGCGGAAGGAAGTGCTGCCGGCGGAGCGAAGAGATCGCTGCTGCGGACGGTTTTTCCATCGGCAAGGGAACTTTCCGGACGTTACCGGTATCTGAAAAAACTGCCGATCCTTCTGCCTGTCGCATGGTGTGACCGCATTCTCCGATATCGGGGAGAAAAAGGTGAGGTGGCGCAGAACGCGAAGGAGGCGATCCGGATCGGCAATGAGCGGATCGAACTTCTGGAGGAATATGGGATCATCGATTCATGAGACTGTCTGATAAGGAAAGGAGCGGATCGTGGCGGAACGGAAATATCGCGCAAAAACGGATTTTATTCTGCGGAAGATCGACGGGAGCAATGTCCTTATTTCGACGGGAGAAAATCTGGCCTCCTTCAATGGATATATCGAAATGAATGATACGGCTTGTTTTATCTGGGAAACGCTCGCCGAGGAAAAAAGCGAGGCGGAGCTGTTGGCGATCATGCGGGAGTATTATGAGACTGATCCGGAGCAATTAGAAAAGGATGTTTGCGAATTCCTGGAGGAAATGCAGACGTATCAGATGCTGGAAGTGCTATGACGCAGGAAGTAATAACGCGGAGAAGACCGCTGAACGGAACTTTTGAACTGACACTTCGCTGTAATCTCCATTGCAGGATGTGTCTGTTCCGACATAAGGACTCTGAGAATGAAGCGCTGAGAGCGCGGGAATTATCTGCCGGGGCATGGATAGATCTGGCGCAGCAGGCAGCCGAGCTGGGAACGTTCAGCATCCTCATCACAGGCGGGGAGCCATTGCTTCGTCCGGACTTTTCGGAGATCTGGGAAGGAATCTATCGAAAAGGCTTTATGACGGAGCTCTACACAAATGCGACGCTTGTTACACCGCAGATTATGAAGACGTTGAAAAAGTGCCCGCCGCATCGGATCGGGATCACCGTCTACGGCGCATCGGAGGAAACGTATGAAAAAGTCTGCGGCAGTGCCGATGCCTATAACCGGATGATGGAGGGCGCGGATCTTCTGACAGAACTTCCGTCGCGGGTGAGATTCCGTACGACGCTGATCCGTGATAATGCCGGTGAGCTGTCGGAAATGGAACGCCTGATTAAGGAACGATATGACCGTCCGCTCACGATGACGAGGATGGTCACGGGACCGGTCAGGGGAGGTGCGGCCGATGTGCGGTCCTGCCGGCTGGGCGCGCGGGAAAATGCGGAAATTATCGCGGGTCGAAAGCATATGATCATCGATGAGAAAGTATCTTCCGAAGGTCCGGTGGCTGAGAAAAAGGCCGAGGGGTATCTGCTGGGGTGCCATGCCGGCATCGATCAGTATACGATAACCAATGACGGGAAATTACTCGGCTGTCAGATGCTGGATAAATTTGCCACAGACGCTCTTAGGGAAGGCTTGAAAAAGGCATGGGAAATCTGGCCCGAAACGCTTACCGAACGGAAACAAAACGTTTTTTGCAAAAGCTGCCCGTACAGAGGCGCGTGCCTGGATTGCTACGCCTACCGCTTGGCGGAAACGGGCGGACTTACGGACAGGCCCGCATATATATGTGAAGATGCTGCGCTTATGAATCGAATGCGCGGCGGAAAGGAGTGCATTGTATGAAATATGAGAAACCGAGAATGCACAGAGTGGAACTTCGTGCAAGGGAAGCAATTGCCGGCAGTTGCTGGTCGGATGATGCCAGCGGTAAGGTAGATGACTGGATCTACTATCCCTTAGGCGAAGATGTGAACAAGAATGTATGGATCCGCTTCGATGTAAATCATAACTGTAACTCAGAGGATTTTAACGCGCTGGAATTTCACAATTGCACGGCGGCAGATACGATCGGGACAATGACTTACATGGAGCTTCTGGCGGAATATCAGGCCAGCACGGATCTTAAACATGAAGCAGGCGGCAGCAATTACGTGGATCCCAATTCCTGGAAATGATCACTTCACGGCTGTATCGCTTCGGAAATCTGTACTGCCGTTTCCTGATTCCGGTCACGCGTATCGGGCTGCCGGTGTATCATGATCTCCTGGATGCGTACCGCGTTCATGTGATCCCGGATCCGGGGGAGGTCCTTACCGTCGACATGAACTGCGAAGAGACAGCCGTGATCGATTCGGATAGTGGAAATGCCGACATTACTTCAACAAAAAATTACGCGCAGACTCTTCGGGAAGAGAGGATCCAATATCTGAAGATGTCTGTACAAAGAACCGGGGATGACTGTCTGGACTGGATCCTGGAGGATACGGAAAATGGGGAACATCTCCTTCGGTTTCGTTTGTCCGCAGATCGAAGGAAAATCAGCCTGGAAGAGGATCATACCGATACGGGAGGCTGCTTCGCCTTCGCGTGGCTCAGTAATCTGCTTCCGTATGCAGCGGCAGAGCGGCGGATGCTGACTTTTCACGGGGTGCTGTTGGAATATAGGAACCTTGGAATTGTTATATCCGCGCCTTCAGGCACGGGAAAAACAACGCATGCCCGCCTGTGGCGTGATCTGAAGGGTGCTCATATTATCAATGGGGATAACGCGGTATGCGTGATGAACGAGGGTATCTGGCATGGCTGCGGCGTGCCCTGGAGCGGCTCGAGCGGCGAACAGATCGCTGCATCGGTACCGATAAAGGCGATGGTCGTTCTCGAACGTGGTTCCTCGAATCACTGCCGTCAGATCACCGGATTCGAGGCCTTTCATGCCGCATATGAAAACACGGTCTGCGAGCGGTGGGACAGGCATCATCTGGATGTGATCCTGAGCCTGCTGGAGCAGTTTCTTCAGGATGTGCCGGTCTATCGTCTGTCGTGTCTTCCGGATGCGGATGCCGTCGAAACTCTGTATCGAGCGATCTTTCGGAAGGAGAACGAGTCTGAAGTTCGTATTGAGGGAGTTCATGGCGAGGAGCCTTGAGATTTCCACGAAAAAATTGAGGATTTATTGGCGGGACAGCGGAGGCTGCCTCGCCGTTTTTATGTTAGAACTTGGCAAAAACGGCAAATTCGGTTATTGTTAAGAGTAGGTTATTTTTCTTTCTGAACGATTTTACACGATAATAACGAAGGGAATGCCGTTTCGCAACAAGGAGAAGAGGATGGAGTTTTTTGACGTATATAATGAGAAAAAAGAAAAGACAGGGAAGACACTTCCGAGAAAGGGAAGCTTTCTGAAGGAAGGAGAATATCAGCTGATCGTGCTCGCACTCATCGAGAGACCGGATCATAAGTTTCTGATCACGCGTCGTTCACTGAACAAGAAATGGGCTGCCGGAGCGTGGGAAGTTTCCGGAGGCGGCGTGCAGGCAGGCGAATCATCGTACGATGCTGTCAAGAGAGAGGTCCTTGAGGAGACGGGACTGGATATCAGCGACGCGGAGGGCAGGTGCATCTATACATATTCCAATGTTGATCTTGCGCGCGGTGATAATTACTTTGTAGATATTTACCACTTCCACATGGATTTTGCGGCAGAGGACGTACATGTGCAGGAGTCCGAGGCGATCGGCTTCGACATCGTTCCGTTCTCGAAGATCAGGAGCCTTCGCGAGGCGGATCAGTTCCTGCATTACGAAAGGATCCTGGAAGCTTTCGAAGCGGAAGGCTGCCGACCGGAATAATTAGGACGGGAGAACGTATGAAATGCCTGTGAAAAAGAAACTGACGAATGTGTCGGAAGAGAAGAAAAAACTGGCGCTTGCGGTGATCGAACGCCTTGCGGATGAATATCCGGACGCGCATTGCACATTGGCATATGAGGATGCCTGGCAGCTGCTTGTCAGTGTTCGCCTGGCTGCGCAGTGCACCGACGCGAGGGTGGATATTGTCACACCGAAGCTTTACGAGAAATTTCCGTCCATTGAAGCACTTGCGGCAGCGGAACCGGAGGAGATCGAGGAGATCGTCCGGCCCTGTGGACTGGGAAAAAGCAAGGCGAGAGATATCTCTGCCTGCATGCGTATGCTGCATGAGAAATATCATGACAAGGTCCCGGATACGATGGAAGAACTACTGTCTCTGCCCGGTGTTGGGCGAAAGAGCGCCAATCTGGTTCTCGGCGATGTGTTTGGGAAGCCGGCGATCGTTACGGATACTCATTGCATCCGCCTCTGCAATCTGATCGGACTCGTTGACGGAATCAAGGAACCGGCAAAGGTGGAGAGAGAGCTGTGGAAGATCGTTCCGGCCGAAGAGGGGAGCGACCTCTGTCACCGTTTTGTTCTGCACGGCAGAGCAGTCTGCATCGCCAGAAGACCGCAGTGTGATAAATGCACTCTGGCGGATATCTGCCGGTACGCGAAGTCACAGAAGGATGAGACAAAGTAACTTAAATGAAACAGCAAAGTGAGGAAGCATTGGGAGATCCGGTGCGAATCGTTTGCGTAATAAACAAAAAATGCCCGCCGGCACGCTGCATGGTAAAGATCAGCGCCCGGCGGGCATTTTGTTTTTCGTTATTTCATGGACATCTGACGGAAGAGTTCCATTTTCATATCATAAAGCTTATCGGAAAGGTCCACATAGACCTCCGCCGGATTATCCAGACGTTTGGTCTCGTCCCAGAGCGTATCCATCTCTTTGCGGCAGATCTTCTGGATCTCCATCGTTGACGGATTTTCGTATACAGGCAGGCCGTTTCGGAAGATCGGTACGAGAAGTTCGCGAACCGAATATGTTCCGCCGGCAAGTGTGGTCTTCTTCCACGGAGAGACCGGATCGAAGATCGTCAGATCCTTTGATGCGTCGAACGTCTCGCCGTCGAGCGCGATCAGGTCCGCACGAATTTTTCCGGAAACATTATCGTAGAAGCGGAAGACGGTTTTGTTGCCGGGATTGGTAACCTTCGCGGTATTCTCGGACAGCTTGATCTTCGGTGTGAATTCTTTATCGTCGATGTTTTTGATGGCAGCCATTTTATAAACGCCGCCGAATGCAGACCAGCCGTTGGAGGTGATCAGGTTTGTTCCGACACCCCAGGAGTTGATTTTGGCTCCCTGCTGCTTCAGGGAAGTGATCAGATATTCATCCAGATCGGAGGACGCGGAAATGATCGCGTCGGCAAATCCTTCCGCCGCCAGCATTTCATAAGCTTTCTTGGACAGGTAGGCAAGGTCGCCCGAATCGATGCGGATACCGTAGCCCTTCAGCTCGATTCCCTTTTCGCGAAGTTCCTTGAATACCTTGATCGCGTTCGGAACACCGGATTTCAGCACATCGTAGGTGTCGACGAGCAGAATGCAGGCATTCGGATACATATTCGCGTAGGTACGGAAAGCGGTCAGCTCGTCCGGGAAGCTCATGATCCAGCTGTGTGCGTGCGTTCCTTTTACCGGAACACCGAACATCTTGCCGGTCAGAACGTTGGAAGTTCCCACGCAGCCGGCGATAACTGCGGCGCGTGCGCCGTAATTGCCGGCGTCGGCACCCTGCGCACGGCGGAGACCGAATTCCATGACACCGTCACCCTTGGCAGCATGAACGACGCGGCTTGCCTTGGTGGCGATCAGAGACTGATGATTAATAAAGTTAAGAATAGCCGGCTCGATCAGCTGTGCTTCCATCAGCGGTGCAACGACCTTCAGGAGCGGCTCGCGGGGGAAGACAACCGTGCCTTCCGGAATCGCGTAAATATCGCCGGTAAAGTGGAAACCGCGCAGGTATTCCAGGAAGTCATCCTCGAAGATTCCGAGACTTCTGAGATAATCGATATCATCCGGGGAGAAGTGCAGCTCACGGATATAATCGATAGCCTGGTCCAGGCCGCAGGCGATTGCATAACCGCCGTTGCACGGATTTGTACGGTAAAAAGCATCGAATACTACGATCTGATCTGTCGGGTTTTTGAAATAACCCTGCATCATGGTCAGCTCATAGAGGTCGGTCATGATGGTGAGATTACGATCAATCATTTTTTTAAACCTCCGTTTAGACTCCATACAAAGAGCCTGCCCGCATTCGGGGCATCATAAATATTAGTGCGGGAGAGCATATCGAGTGTCTCCAGTGGCAGGTCAGAAAATGATGAAATCACCTGCCTGCATCACTAGAAGTATATCACTGAGTTAAGATAAAAACAATAAATTGCAGGGCAAACCGACGGAACTGCAGAGAACTGTCTGCGCGATGAAAAGGAATTGCGAAAAAACGAAAAGGAAGAAGGAAAGTACTTGCCAAGGATTAGAAGTTATGATACTATAATCGAGTGTCAAAGCGAAAGGCGCAATGCGGCTCCGTGGTCAAGAGGTTAAGACATCGCCCTTTCACGGCGGTAACACGGGTTCAATTCCCGTCGGAGTCATATGCATCGAATAGATGCCAGGCCGATGTGGCTCAATTGGCAGAGCAGCTGATTTGTAATCAGCAGGTTATCGGTTCGAGTCCGATCATCGGCTCTATGGACCCTTAGCTCAGCCGGTTAGAGCGGTGGCCTTATAAGCCATGTGTCCTGGGTTCAAGTCCCAGAGGGTCTATTTTCAGGACATGAGCTAAAAGATTCTGAAACAAATTTTATATTCTGGCCCGGTGGCTCAGTTGGTTAGAGCGCCGCCCTGTCACGGCGGAGGTCGTCGGTTCGAACCCGATCCGGGTCGCTTCAATTGAATATGGGGTCTTAGCTCAGCTGGGAGAGCATCTGCCTTACAAGCAGAGGGTCACAGGTTCGAGCCCTGTAGGCCCCACTCGCGATATGTGCCAAGCATATCGCGAATTTTTTACCATCATAAATATGGTATGCCGGCGTGGCGGAACTGGCAGACGCCCGGGACTTAAAATCCCGTGGGTAGTAATACCCGTACCGGTTCGATCCCGGTCGCCGGCAGTAATGTGTTGAGTCGTAAACTTAGATGATATCTGAGTTTGCGGCTTTTTTCTTTGTTTTATTCAATGGTTCCATTTTGCTCCAAAAGGGTTCCACGTATTGAAAATACTGAGGTTCAGCGAGATATATTGCGTACAATATTATGCATTGTTTTTGC
>Ga0326511_10001368_pt1 | contig 20204 bp, 20 predicted proteins | sample 0_2496_0518_D_FD_203701 | JGI IMG/M metagenome (GOLD analysis project Ga0326511, IMG submission 203701) | Bovine rumen microbial communities from UC Davis, California, United States - 0_2496_0518 | ecosystem: Host-associated > Mammals > Digestive system > Stomach > Rumen | place: USA... | reverse complement strand
TCTTATTTTTCTAACAGCTTCTGTTACTGTTAGATCTTGTGTTTCTCCTGTTCATATCATAATAATCCTGTCCAATGGTTGAATTCCCATTTTAAAGGCAGGAGTTCCTTTCACAACCTCTTCTACTTGAAGATAATAATCTTTTTTTCAAACAACAATTCCGATTCATTCTATTGAGTCTTCTCACACTAATTCATTTTGAAGTCATGAAAACTCCTCCGCATCTAAATAAGTTGTATAAGGATCACCCATTCAATCTACAAAAGCTTTTGTCGCATTATTTATCATTTCTTCCCTTTTTCAAGAAAGAAAATCCTGATCAAAATATTCTCTTCATAAAAGAAAAGATATTTCCTCCATGCGTCTATATTTTTCTATCAAACTAGAAGATACTTCATCAATCTTAATATTTTCAGAATATTTTAAAGATGCAGACAAAAAACCAACCAATATTCCTAAAAATAAAATAAATAATAAATGTCGTCATTCCTGGTAATTCTTTTTCATTATCCTTGTAGTTTATTAAAATATTTATATATTGTTTTATATGTACTTATTTACTATTCCTTTGCAATGAAGAAATTAAAAAAAGATATCAATAGGCCTAATCTTTATGATTATCTCAAAATAATCGCTCTTTTAACAATGTTTATTGATCATCTCTGATATTATGTTTTCCCTGAATATAGTTTTTTAAGAGTCATTGGAAGAATTTCTTTCCCTATTTTTCTATTTTTAGTATGATTTTCATGATCCTATTCCTGGAGATGGGATATTCCAATAATTGGTATAATACTTTGGGCTTTTAGTTATTATATATGAACCAGCTACTGATTCTGATCAATAGAAGCAAACATCCTTATCTGAATAACAATTGCAAGATTTTTCATAAATATTATCAACAAAAAGCATTGGGCACGAATTTTTATTTTTTCTGCTTTATTTTTTATTATCCATCCAATACTAAACAAATACGTTGATTATTGATCTTTTTCTTTTTTCTTCGTTCTTTGGTGACGAATAGCAAAATATCATAGTAAATATTTTTATTTTTGAATTGTTCCTTTAATTTTATTAATAGTAAATAGTATTTATACTTTTGATTTTTGATTTAAACAATGAGATTTTAGATATTTATACATTATTATAATCCTCTTTACTTCATTCTTTTTCTGAGCACTTTCCCTTTCAAAAGAAAATATTAATATGCAAACACAAAAAAAACGACGAGATTCTTTTATCCTTTGATTTTCTAAACACAGTTTAGCTTTCTATTGGACACACATCGTCGTTCTTTGTCTTATCTGATTATTCAAATTTCATTTATTCTAAAAGGATTCAAATACTTGAGATAGAGGAGTTGCTTCTACAATCGGATCCTCTTTTAATAATTCCTTTATTGGTATATTGCTTGTGTCAATATTATTTTCTTGCTTGTTTTCTTGCTTGTTTTCTTGTTGATCTTCTACTTTATCAACTGTTGACGAGATTGGGGTTTCTTGGAATACGTTTTCTCTAAGATATTTACTTTGAAGTCTTTCTTCTTCTATTATGTCCTGTAATGTCTTTTTTTCTGAAGAAACTTCATTTTCACTATTAGATTCTTCCAATTCTTTTTCTCAACTAGACAGAGTATTTATTTCTCATTTTTCATAAGCCTCTCAATCTTTTAATAACGCTTGTTCATAATCAAAATCAACTTGTTTCATAATCCAAAATTTTGGTGCTGTTGACAAATACTTTGTCAAAATAATATCCCGTGCTACTGTTATATTTCTTTTTCATCTTATTAATTCATTAATTTCACTTGTCTTTTTACCAATTTTTTCAGAAAAATCTTTCTGAGTATATCAGTTTTCTTTCAAATATTCTGCTAATAACATTCATGGATGCTGTAACATAATATTATAGACAAATAAAATTAAAAAATTCACTAATTCATAGAATCGTAGAATTTCTATAGCTATAAAAATTCACTGTTTCATAGAATCAGTTAATATTATAAACCTTTTTATTTTTTTTGCAAAAAAATTCACAAATTCATAGAAACAGTGAATTATACACAACAGAAGATATTTCAAAAATTCACAAATTCATAGAAATAGTGAATTTTGATTTTAATAAAAAAATTCACTATGATAGTGAATTTTTTATACCGATAATCAAATACTATATAGCTGCAAATTTCATTTTTTTGGATCTTTTTTCTTTCAATATATACTATCTCAAACAATTGGATATCCTATCGACGAAAGATGGCTTCTTATTTGATGACGAATTCATTTCTGAATATTAATTATTAGTGTGGTAGTTTGTTCGTCTTCGTTATATGAATACTCCAGAATTTTTGTTTGAACACGGTGTAACCTAGTATCTATTTTTCTTCTGTCTGTGTTCGGTAAAACCACTACCATACGATCTTTAGAAAACTTATGATGCGCAATTGGATATTCTATAATATTTCAATTATCCCTTATCCAATACCTTATATCTCAGTATACTTCAGCTACATAATATTTGTTCACCCTTCACTGTTTCTGTAATTCCTTATACTCTTTCTTAATTTTTTTATTCTTCGCAAAATAGAGGAGTCCTGTCGTTGGAGTATCCAATCTATTTAATAATCAATATTCATCTTCCTGAGAAAAATTCTTTTTTAATTGTTGTATTATTTTATGATTTTCTTCTTCAATTATATACTCTAGAAATGATTTTTCTTTTCAAAAAGTTGTTGGAATTCATGCTGGTTTCCAAATATAATAACACCAATCATCTTCATACCAAACAAATTTCATTAGATACCTCCAATATAAATTACAGTCTGTTATATAATTTATATAATTAAAAACAAGAAAAAAAGCCCGAATAATCGGACTTTTATATATATTCTTTTTAATTACTTTATTTTCTTATCTGTTAATCTTAATAAGATATATGCTGTTGGTATAGCTACAAATAAACTACTTAGAAATGAAGCTATTACTCAAACTCACACTGTAAATGCAAATCTTTGTACAACACCTGTTCCAAAAATAAACATAGAACATAATACTAATAATGTTGATAAAGATGTTCAAATAGATCTTCTAAATGTTTGCCAGATACTATCTTCTAAGACATCTCTGTATGAGAATTCTTTTTTAGAATGATTCATTATATTTTCTCTTGCTCTATCAAATATAATAATAACATCATTAATTCAGTATCCTATAATAGTAAGTATTGCAATTATAAATACTGTATCTATTTGAATTGTTGAATCTATTCACATCCATAGTCCATAAGCTCCAGCAGGGAGACTTATACTCAAAATAGAAGATAACAATACAACAGTTGCTAGAATACCAGGAGCAATATATTTTCTAATTGTTCAGAATGAGAAAATCATATATATCATCATTGCAATTAGTCCAAATACTAATGCTTTAACTGCTGTGCTACGCATATAATCTCAAACACTTGGTCCAATTACTGCTTGAGAAACAATATCATCTGCTGATGTTATAATACCATTTTCAATTAAATATGTAGGTACTGCTAATGATAATTCATTAACTTTTTCATCAGAATCAAGACTTCCATTAATTTTCAATTTTACTGTTTCTTGTTCTTGATCAACATTTACTTGTAGCTTTGGGAAATTCTTTTCCTGAAGTGCTGTTACGAGATTACTCTCAAAATTATCATCTTTTATTTCTCCATTAAATTCAATACTAACTCATCCTGTAAATTCTTCAGAGAATTCTGCATTGAAAAGAAATAAAATCCATGATGCAACAGCAACAGTTACTGCAATTCATAACCAAAGATACCCATTTTTTACAATACTGAAATACTTTTTCATCCCTCTAGGGTTTAAATAAACTAAAATTTCTGTTTTTTATACTATTTTTTTTAATATTATTTTCAAGGAGAAGTCAAGCTTTCGCAGTATTTTTTCGCTGCATCTTCTTGTGCTTTTTTCTTATTAGTTCAGAATCCTGTAGCAATAACCATATTATTAACTACTATTTCAGAGCGAAAACGAACAACATTGTGTTTATCATCATACTCTTCTTCTTTATCCCTATATATTGGTATTGTCTTATATTTTTTTTGAATACTTTCTTGAGCTGTTGTTTTAAACGATTTTACTGATATTGATAAGTTATTTATTTCGGCATAAACATATTCTAAAACAAACTTCTCTGCTACACTATATCATATATCTAATGCTATATATCAAATTAAAGATTCTAACGCATCTGATGTTATAGAAGCTTTTTCACGTCAATTATTTTTTTCCTCTCATTTACTTATAAAAAGTTTTTTATTTAATCAGATTTTCTTAGCAACAATACTTAATGTTTCTTCTCTAACTAAAGCTATTTTATATAATGTCATTTCAGCTTCTGACATTTCTGGAAAGGTTAAGAAAAGCTTCTTTGCAATAATTGAACCCAAGATTGCATCTCATACAAATTCCAATCTTTCATTATGATCATATAATTCTTTAAAATCTGAAGCATAAGATTTATGAACAAATGCACATAGAAACAAATCTTGATCCTTTATTCAATTAGGATCTATTCCTAATGTTTTTACATATTCCTTTAGTTTTGAAGTACTATTATACACCTCTTTTGGAAATCTAAGACTCATCAGGTTACTAAGAAAATAAATTAATCACGGTATTTTATAACCAATTCGTCTTGCTTAAAGTTTTCCACAGCAAGATAATCTAAATATGTTTTTCATAAAATTACTTGAACATCAACTCAATCATATATTTCAACAGAATTTCAGTAATCATCAACTACTACTTTAACTGTTCATGTATTATAGATAATTTGATCTACAGGAATAAAATTTCTAATTGCTTGAATTGTTCCTTCAAATCATTCTTCTTTTGAGCTTTCTGTATTTACAACAATAGTAGTTAAATCATGATAATCCACATCACTACTTTCAACAACGTTTAATCAGAATCTCTTCATTTTTGATGCTAATCTTCAAGCTATCTTCGCATTTTGTAATCAATATTCTCTCAATATATCTTTTGTTACTCAGTTATCTACTCCTATCTTTGCGTTTTCTACAGAAAAATTTTGTAGATGAGAAATAAAATCAGTATATTGATGAATTGCATCATAATGAGATAACTTTCATGCTGATGCTCATATTGGTAATAAAACAGAAGCTCATCAGAATAATTCTCTTTGTGGTGTATACAAGAAACTACCTTTTTGTGTAATATTATATCTATCATAACTATATGATGTATTTAATCCAAATGTATACATTTTTGCTTCTTCTAAGAACTGAACTCACCATAACATTTCATTCAAAGAAACGTTTGTATTAACCATTTGAACATAACTCTCGTACAAATCCTTAGCTTTTGAAAGACTTAAATTTCATCATGAAAGCATCTTATCCTTTATTGCATTTATCACCAATTGTTGTCTGAATGAACGATCAAAATCTGAAGCATGACCTTCAGCGTGTCTTGATCTTGCATATTTTAAAGCTAAGTTTCAGTCCATATGCTGCCATCATTCTTCTACATGTAGAGGATCATATCCTTTTAAATTAGCATCTGGATACATATAGTCATGTAGTGCGTATGGCACATTAATATCTATACCTCATAAATCATCTACTATTTTCTTGAATCATGAAAAATCTATAGTTGCATAGTAAGGAATTTGTAATCCTACCATCTTTTCTATTTCCTTTACATATCATGAAGCAGATTCATGTAAATCTCTTGTACGTCAATAATATTGAGTAAACACTGAATTGATTCTAGATGCTCATCACAAAGGATTATTTACATATAAATCTCTTGGTATTGATAACATAGAAATTGCTCATAAATCTGGATCCCATGATACAACTATTGTAGAATCGGCCAAATATCCTCATCAATGTCATTCTCCTCAATATCAAACTAATAACATATTTACATTTCAATATTCATCTTTTTGCATAGGAGTTCCTACTGTTTTACTCAAAACTCTTACTGTTGTTTTTGCTGTATTTTTAAAGAAAGTTTTCATTCCCTCAGCAAATGGCTGTATAAGGAATAATATCAATATAAAAGATACTAAAAGCAAAACAATCTTATATGTTCTAGAGTTTGAATCATTTAGTTTTTCATTTTTTTGTGTTTTGTTTCACTTTAATTCTCATACTTTTCTTTTTTGCATAGGGAAAAAATTGCTTATAAATAGTTTTGTGTTTTTCAGTATATGAATATTAAAATAAAATTCAAAGGAGTTTGAATAAAAGAAAAAAGACCAAATATTTGGTCTTTTGTATACTAGTTATCATACTAATGAGAATCTATTTTTTACATAATTGTAACATCTTTGTCATTTAACCCATCTAGATGGTCAGTAGAATTTAGTTCATCACTTCCACTTTTCATAACAGTATTCTACTTGCACTATTCAATTTGTCTTATAATCTTCAGGGAAGTTCTTATGCCATCTATCATTCATCTGACACAATCAGAATGCGTGTCATGAATCTCAAACTGCTCCGATATCCCAATTACCATTCTCACATTCAATCATATATACAAAATCCATACCTCATAACTTATATGCATATTGTACTAATGTTTGTTTGTAATCATCTGTACTAAATCAAACATGTAACAATACTCAATCATAATTTAATTTTATTCATGTTCCATTTATTCATGTTCCATTTAAATCTTCTGTTTCTTCTTTTTCATCACTTGCATTTGTTCCTAATTTTTCAATCTTATCTATTAAAGGATTTTCCTTTGGAATAATATTTGAAAACAAACCTAATCATTGTAACTTATATAATATACTCAATACATCTGACTTTAATTCTTGATCTTGTGGATTCTTATTATCTAATAGTTTTGATTTTTTTAAGATATATAGATGTTGTGCATACCAATTTTCTCATTCTTGATTAAATCTATCTCAGAAAATTAATCTTGATAATACTGTAGCAAATTCAGCTCTTGTTACATAAGCATTTGGTAGAAAATAATCTGTTTCTCCTTCTGCTCATGTTCACATAATTTGAAGTCTATATGCTTGTTGAATATAATCTTTTAAATCTCATAAACTATCATCAACATCAAGGAAAATTCCTGTTGTTTCTATTACATCTTCTTTTCATAGAACTTCCTTTGCAAAAACAGACATTACTTTTGCTAATTCAGCTCTTGTTAATGGTTCTGAGAATCTTGATTCATCAATGGTGTTCATTGTTGTTATTTTTTTATCTTTTGCCCATTGATAAATATTCATTTCTTCTTCTGTATATTCTTTTTCTATTTTAACTTCCTTTTGTTCTTGTACTTCTTTTTTTACTTCTTTCACTACTTCTTGTTCTATTTTTGTGTCTTCTTCACAAATTTTATCACCTGAATTATATTTATATCCTTCTTCACATTCTTTTGTAAAAGTACAATCTTCTTCATATATACCATGTTCTATATATAATGGACTTTTTTTACATATATCACCTACAACTTCTTGTTCTTCAACAACTTTATAATTTCATTCTTTAATAGAATTAATATTTGGTATATTCTCACAATTCTCATATAATGCTAGTTGTAAATTATAGTTCTGACTAGCCTTTCAATTATATTTATCAGATGATTCTACTATATTATAGTATTCAGCATAATATTTATAATCTTCACTATCAATTCATAATGTTTTCATTGTTTTCCAAAAAGGGAAACTCTTTTTTAACTTACCACAAATTTCTAGCCTTGATTCACTTCAAATAGCTGTTGTGTTAACTCATTCTTGTTTTTCATTATCTGATGCTTGAGAGAATTGCACCGGCATTATTAAACTACTTATAGCCAATAATCAAAGGGTTGTTTTTAAAATGTCCCTTAAAAAATTTCTTTCCATACTTTAATAAATCAAATAAAAACGATCATTATTCTTTTTCTTTCGTAGTAACAAAAGACTAATAAATTATACACAAAATTTTTAGAAGAAAAAAAATAACGCGTTTATAACAACAAATCATCTGGTTATTTTTTATATATTTGATTTATATATTGACAGTATATTAAACATTTTATATTTATTTTCCAGTGAAAATAAAAAAACCATTCTTTTTTATAAGAATGGCTTTTTCTTATTTTTAATAATTTTTACTCTTCAATTATTTCTCCTGTTTGTGATTCTTCATCAACTTTAATATCTCCTGAAAGATCTTCTTGTACAAGATTTTCTTCCTCTTGTATAAAATCTTCATCATAATCATAAACATAATCTTCATTATCTATATTTTCCTCTCCTCATAATAGACTTTCTATTATTTCATTTATATCTTGAGCATCTTCTGGTGTTTCAAATTTATAATTTTCGATCTTATTACTTACAAAATCAACTTTCATATCTGCTATGAATGAATCACTTGTTATTTTTAAATTTGGATTCAATTTTAATGTTTTTTCAGATAATGAAGCTGTTATATCTCACTCTAAATTAAATAATTTCTGAATTTCTTCTCCATTCTTTGCTTCTGCTTTTAGGTTTATTCCATATGATGTTAATCCTGGATTTAAATCTATACTAATCAAAACGATACTAGATTCTGCTTCAACATCAGATATTGTTATTTTTATAGTTTCACCGTCTTTTCATATTGTTTTCTTATTTATTGTATCTGTTATATTTATTTTTTCTCATGCTGTTATTATATCGATATTTTTCAATATAAAATCAACTTTATCTGAAGAACGAATAACAAAATATGCTTCTGAATTTTCTATTTTTAAATCATCAAATACTTTATCTAACTCTTCATCTGATAAATTTTGTTCACTATTTACTCATGAACTAAATTTTTCTGATTCTTTTTGCTCCTGTTCATAAACTTCTTTAGCTAATTTTTTGATTTCTTCTTCATTAAAAGAAACTTTCCATGCTGGATATCAATCAAATTTTGTTAATTCTTTTTCAGCAAAAATCTTATCATTATCTTTTGTTTCTAAATAAGAATACATATCAAAGCTGCTTTCTGATGACATCTTTAATAAATTACTATATTCTTCAGAATTAATTGTTAACCATTTATTCTTAAATCCATTTACGATCTCAGTAATCATTGCAACATATTCAGGTTGATTGGAATCTATAGAAAAATCTAACAATTTAAAATAGAGTTTAAAATCCTTAACTAATGTATTTAAGTCAACTTTAGCACTTTTTATATAGAATCAATCCTGTATATTTTCATTACTTGTTAATCATAAAGATATTTTTCATTCAGTATCCTTAGTTTTTGCATCATTAACAATATCTGTTTTTACTGTAAATGTTCACTTTATAGAATCTCATACATCATAATTTGTCTCAACATTTAATTCGTTTTCAATTTGACTTCAAGTATCATTCATGAAGTTTAAAGCATCTTTTACAATTGATGTTTGCTCTGAATAAACTTTTAATGTTTCTTCAAATGATAATTCTGGAGCATTTGTTTTACATCATACTAACATCAATGACATTAATGCTAAAGATGAAAACAATCAGAAATTTTTTAATTTCATAATTTTCAATAAGAAATAAATACAAAAATATTTAGAAGAATCCAAATATTAACGGATGATTTATATTTATTCATATCTTTTTGTAAAGCCTAAATTTTTTTATTCCTTTTACTTTTTTATCTTCTCTTTTTTTTAGTAAAAAACTTTCTATTTTTTTGACTTTTAAAAAAATTCTCTGTATAATTACCTATGAGGTGATTTTAATTTTTATTTCAATAGGAGAATATGAATACTATCAATACCCCCTCAAGAATTGATATTGATGCTATTCTCGTCTGATTACAAGACCCGAATATTTCTGATGTTCATTTAACTTCATCATGAAAAAGCTCATACAGACTTAATGGGGAAATTATTAAAGATGATAAGATTCCACTTCTTACTGAAGAACACATGGAAACTATCATAAAACAACTATTTCAAAACAATGTCCAAAGTATGGATAAATTTATTTGTGATAAAGAAAGTGATTTCTCTTATGAATGAAAGAACTGAATTTCATATAGAGTTAATGCCTTTTTTGAAAGATGAAAAATTGGTATTGTTATAAGAAAAATTAGTCCAAATATTAAGACACTTGAAGAGATGATGTTCTCTAACCTCGCTGATAGTATTAAAAAGTATGTCCTAACTGCAAAAAAATGATTATTCTTGGTAACAGGACCTACTTGAAGCTGAAAATCAACCTCTATTGTTACAATGCTTGAATATATTAATAAAACAAGAACAGAAAATATTATGACAATTGAAGATCCTATTGAATATATCTTTAAATCAGATAAGTGTATCATTTCTCAAAGAGAAGTTGGTCATGATACTTGGTCTTTCAAAAATGCATTAAGATCAGTTATGAGAGAAGATCCTGATATTATTTTTGTTTGAGAAATTCGTGATACAGAAACTGCTGAGACTGTTCTTTCACTTGCAGAAAGTTGACACCTTGTATTTAGTACATTACACACTTGATCTGCTTCTCATACTTTAGGAAGATTCTTATCATTTTTCCCTGCAAATATGCAAGCTAGCATTTCTGATAGACTTTCAGATATCTTATTATGAATACAATCTCAAATGTTAGTCAAAAGAGCTGATGTTAATGCTAGAATTGGTGTTTACGAATTCTTATTAAATACTACAGCTGTTAAAAATAATCTTAAAAAAATGGAATTCTGACAAGTTGATTCAATTATTGAAGCATCAGCAAGTGTTTGAATGATAACTATGCAACAATATGCAAAGAAGCTTTTATGAAAGAATCTTATAAATGTAAAAGATGTTGAACATCTTTTCAAAAATGCAGAAAGTCAAAGAGCTCAACTACAAAATCAACAAATACCTTTAACTCGTTAACCATAATATGACAGAAAGTTATTATTGATGATGAAATGGTGTAAAAAGATTATCAAGGTCTGAGATTAGAAGAATGAAAGAGAATATGCAAAAAACACCATTAGTACAAGAAAAAGCTAACAAATATCATCGTTTAGAGGAAGAAAAAGCTGAAAAACTATTAACATCTCTTGAAGACGAATGAGATAATTCAAGTAAAAAAAGTGTTAAAATTGTAGAAAATAACGAAAAAAAACTTTGATTAATTGATAAGATAAAAAAATATTTATTTTGATAATCATATTACAATGACAAGTGCAATTCAACAGTATTTACCAGAAAATCTATGGAGTTTAGCGGAATGATTTGATATTCCTGAAGCTTTTTTGGAAAATAACGCTTCTTTAATTCAACTTATTTTAGAATCTAAATCTCTTGCTGAACATACGGAAAAACAAAATTGGTTTAATCTTTTACCTATTATGTCTCAAGAACAAATAGATAAACTAAATGATATCTTAACTAGAGAAAAACAAAAACTACAAGAAATTAATGATAAATATACTAAAAAGCAGGAAGAAATTAATAAAAAATATCAACAATCATATAATCCTGAAACTTATTATCAAAATCAAGCTAAAATTAAGGAAGAAGAAAGCAAAACAAGAGATCAAGAACTTGTTGAAGCTGATAATTTACTTACACAAATATAGTATCTATGAAATTTTTCAAAAATTTTATATTTATATTTCTATGATTCTTTGGTTTATTCTGAAGTATTATAACATATGCTGTTGAATGATCAACTGATGAAGATTTTCTCAATCAAGCTTTTGAACTATCTTTAGAAGATGATTTAGTGATTTGAAATTGAATGGTTTGAACAACAAAACAAAGTGTTTGAAATTATATAATGTGAAAAACTGTTTCAGTTGATGCATGAGATATTATAAAAGATTGAGTACATGCAGATGTTAATAAAAGTGAGTCATTTGTTGTAAGTCTTACAAAATTTTTGGTTAGATTTACACTTGTTATTGCTATTACTATGATTATTTATAATTGAATAATGTTCGTTATTAAATCAAGTAAATGAGAAGCTCCAAAAGATGTCTTAAAAAACATTGGTTATATTGTTGCTTGAGTTTTATTAGCTTTAGCTAGTGTTATTATTATTCAACTTGCTAGTTCTGTTGGTACTACTACTATAAGTTTATTTTAAAGGTTTTTACTCGTTTATTTTAAAAAATATGGCAAAAAAGATTTTTACAATAATTATTCTATGATTATCTTTTTTTATGCCTATTTTTGGTGTTACCGTTTATGTTCCATCTAGTAACGGTTCACCTGATTATATTGTTAAATCAACAGCTATAAGAAATGAAAGTGCTGAAAAATCTAATGATCTATTATTAAAGGTAATAAATTTTTTCAACGAATATTTATGGTTGGCCTTTGGTATTGTATGTACAGCTGTCGCTATTTATGGTTGATTTCGTTTAATAACTTCTAATTGAGATAAAAAAGCTATGAAACAATGAATTTGGGCTCTTATTTGATCTGCTGCTTGAATTGCTATTGCTATGTTATCTTATATGTTAATAAATCTTCTAGCTAATTTAAATTTTAAATAAAAATCTTTGTTTTAAAAAAGATGATTCAATATGAATCATCTTTTTTATTATGCTTCATTTAATTGATTTCTTAAATTCTTTGCTATATTACTAACACTTAATGGTCATTCTTTTGCTGTCATATATGCTCAATATGGAGCTTGATTTCAACGATATTCATTAGGTTGTTTATAGTTCTTTTGGTTTGATATAAATCATTTTCAATCAGGTCACCTATTTTCTAAAAGATTCTTTATCCATGGATAATTATCCTTTCAATAAACCTTTTGATATTCATCAACTCTTTCTTTTATAACTCAAGTTGCCGCATCAAGTCATTCCTGCCATGTATTAAATTGTCTCTCAGATCCATCATCCATATTTCAAACATTTCAAGGGTTTTTTGTTCTAGCTCATTTTCAAGCTGTTCAATAAGAACTATCATTTTTAACAACTGCCATTATATATTCCACAGGGATATTATAAGTTTTACTTGATTGTATTATATTTTCGGTTGTTAATGGTGATGATACTGTTTCTAATTCTCATTTTATAACAGATTTTTTCGCATTAGATAAGTTTTCTCAATAATTTAAGTTTTCTGCTTTATCTTCTGGTTTATTATCTTGTCATCATTCATTTCATTCTGGTTTTTCATAAAATTGAGAAGGGAGGAATACTTCTGCCTCTACTCAATCAATAACATCATCTTTATTTAAAGTTACTCAAGATATTAGTGTAAAAGCTAAAGTATCAGCATCTTTTAAATTTTCTGAATTTTTCTTCTTTTTATATTGGTTTAATACTGTTTGAATATAACCTTCTATAAAATTTTTTCTTTCACTCTCTGTTAATGATTTTTTCAATTTTAATGTTTTTTTATTTCATTCCTTTACTTCTTCAACATATTCCTTTCATTTAAAATTCTTAGTATCTATTGAATAAAGTGTTGAAAGATTAATTAATGATTCATCACTTCATATTTTCTTTTCTATTTCACCTTTTATTAAATCAATATCTATCGCAAATTTTTCTTCATATTTTGAATCAACTGTTATTCAATAAGAATTCAACAAATTTTTTGCAGTTCAAGATTCTATTTTTTTATTACTCATATAATTCTTATAAACTTCTTCTATATAATTTTTCTTTGTTGAATCTAAATCTTTATCAAGTTTTCTTTTCTTCCAAGCTTTTTCTATACCTCAAATTCCTCAAGAGAAACCTAATAAACTTAATACAAATGTAATAATTCATCATATAATTGGCTTCTTTTCCAATTTCTTTAGGAAATTTCGAGCATCAAATCAAAAGGAATGATTTACAGCTTGTGCCATATTTCAAAAAGAATCAACACTATCTATTAAATTATCTCATAACTTTTTTGTTGATGTCATGAAAGAATCAGCCTTATCTAATACTCATAATATTTTTTTAACAGTATCTGGACTTTCAACCATCTGTATTGATCATAAATCTGCTTTTATTTTATTTTTTCATTCTTCTAATTTTCTATTTAATTCTTCTTGTGAAAGAGGAGTCTTTAAATCTGTTAAATCAAACTGATCCCGAGATAATGTATTAATATTAACTGTTGTTTCTGAATTTTCTCAATCTGATTTAAAGTTCTTATTGAAAATCGGATTTTTTAACAGTTTTTCATATACTTCATAAGGGTTTTTTAATTTTTTTGATTGCTCTTGATTCTTTGGAAGCGAGATAAAATCAACTACATTAAAAAGAGCTTTTCAACGACTATATGGTACAGTAAATTTTTTTGAAAAATTATTAATTCATGTAAATAAAGAACTAATACTTTCCATATTTAAATTTGTTATTTCTCACAAAAAATTAACATTCGTTTCATGTCATGATTCTCTTAACATATCCATTAAATACCATTCAGTTGCTGGAACAAAAACATCTGATACATAACTTGGTATATTCTCTTTTGAATCTATATTAAATCTTTTTTCATAAAATTTTGTTATTACAATATTCACTTTTCTAAATATTTTTTCTACTCTTTGTTCTGGTGTTAGGTCCTTTAATTCAGGATTAGTGTTAAATGTTGGATCTGATAAAACTTTTAACATTTTTTCTTTCAATCATGTTCATTCAAGTATTTCATGTGTATGTAACTTATTATTTCAGTATCTTTCCTGTTCTACTTGTCTTTTTAATTCATCACTATCTATTTTTGTTTTTACTTGTTGTTCTAAAGTTTCTGACTCTTTTTTGCTATCATCTATTGTACTTCTTTCTATTTCATCAGAAATAGAATCCTTTACTTCACTAGGATTATTTGGATTCTTTTGTTCTTTTTCTGGTGTTGTCATAATTATTTTAAATAATTAATAAATAGTCTTTATAATTATACTAATTATTAAAAATAATACAAAATTTCTTATTTTTTTATTATTTTTTCAACATTGTCATTTTTTATATTTTTCGTAATGATTTTAATATTTTTTGTCTATTTATTTTATCAATTAGTGTCTATAATTTCTTTTGTCTATTGTGACAATATTGACAAGTTTTCGACATTTAATTTTAGACAAAAAAAAGAGTCTTCAATATAGACTCTATTTTTCGATTTCTAATACTATTTTTTCTGGAACGAGTGCCTTTGGTATTACTATTTGTAAAATATTTTCCGGTGTCAATTTACTATGAATCTTGTCAAAGTAGATTTGTGGTGGTAAATCTATTCTTTGTTCAAGTTTTCATCGATAGCATTCTTCCTTAATAGGAATCAATGAATCTTTTAAATAGATTAATTCTCTTTTTCATTGAATTAATAATTTATAATCTTCTATTTTCAGATTCAAACTTTCTTTATTAACTCATCATAATGGCATTATGATTACAATTTCTTGTTCTGATTCATACATATCATAAGGAACGTATGGGTTTGTATCTACTAACATGATATCTCTTATACTTGATTAAAAATTTTCATTATTCTTGTTATCTCTTTTTTCTTTTCCTCTGGGTTTTTAATAAAATGTAGAATTATTTCTCAATTTCACTTTTCTCTATCTCATTCAGATAAAAAAATAAGATTTCAATTGTTAAATATATTATACAACATACTATTTTTCACAATTGTTATTGTCTTTATATTCCTTACATAACTAGACTTTATATCTCTTTTAAAGAATCATGATTGATTATATCTTGTTAAATATTCAGGTGTTACGATTGAAAAATCCATTCTATAATCAACATAATATTTCAATACTGAAGTAATTGTCATTAAAAAGAAATATAACAACAACATAAAAAGGGTATATAAAGCCTTTATTGTTGTTTCTTCTATATTAATATATACAATAATTCGCAATAAAAATACAGCTATAAATCATCATATTAAAGGAAATAACACTTTCACTAAAAGAAAGAGAAAACTTTTATTCAAAATAAGCACGTTATTTTCTCCATACTTTTCGACCATTTCATTATAGGTTTCTTTCTTCCATTCTGAGTCAAAATTAGAGAATATCTTCATACTTATCTTATTTATGGTTAAAAAGTTTTAAAATTTGGAAATAATCTTACCATAACTCTTCCTATCATATATTGATCAGATACTAAGTAATTTGCTCATTGATAACATTGTCTTGAAAAGCAAGATAATGAATCTGATGTATGTCATCTATTGTCTCACATTACAAAATATCAATTTGTAACTTCAAATTCTGTTTTATCTCACTGAGGTATTGTCTCTGCATCTGGATATGTATATGTTTCATTTAATTTGAAACAATTTTTTCAACTTTCAGTTTTAACTTCTGATTCTGGAATTGAATCATTACAAATATATGTTTTATTATCAACAAACTTTACAGTCTCTCAAGGTAATCATATAATTCTCTTTATATATGGAATATCTTTTCACTGTGGTACAAATACAACAACATCTCATCTTTCAAATTTTCAAAATCTTTGTGTTATTTTTTCAACAATTATCCAATCGTTTGATTCAAATGTAGGCATCATACTAACACCTACAACAGTATAAGGAGTTCAAATAAATAATCTTATAAATAATATTATTCAAAAAACCAATATTAAAAAGACCAATAAATCAAATGTATCTAATCAGAATTTAATTATTCTATTTTTTGCCATTTTTACTATATCTTATTTTTTAAATTTTCTATTTAAAAAGGAATTTCATCATCAAAACTATCTATTCTTGCTTCTTCTACATCTTCAGATTCTGGAGCTTTAGAATCTAAAAATATAAAGCTATCAACTATAATTTCTGTTGAAAATCTATCATGTCATTCAGCATCTTGTCGTTTTCTAGTTCTTAATCTTCATTCAATATATATTCTTTTTCACTTTGTTAAATATTTTCAAAGGATTTCTGCTCAATTTCAATAAGCTACACATCTATGATATTCTGCATCTTCTAATATATTTCACTCCTTATTCTTATATCTTCTGTTTGTTGCTATTGTAAAATTAACAACTGCACTTTGAGTACTTTCAATTGTTTTAACTTGAAGTGTATTTGTTGATCTTCAAATAAGCATTACTTTATTTAAATCCATCTCCTTTAAAAATAAGTAAAATATTGATTTTCAAATCAGCTAATATGTATTTATATTATTAAAAAAAGCAAATGATTTATAAAAAAAAAGTTTATTTTTATATAAACTTTATTTTTTTACCCGGAATGGGACTTGAACCCATACGGCCGTGAAGCCACCAGATTTTGAGTCTAGCATGTCTACCAATTCCATCACCCGGGCTTGTTGTTTGACTTTATAATTAATTACTATTAGTTTTCAACATATTCTTTGAATAGCGAGTGACGGGACTTGAACCCGCTGCCTCTTCCTTGGCAAGGAAGCGCTCTAGCCAAATGAGCTACACCCGCATAAAGAAGTTCTTTTAAACTTCTATTATTTCTAAGTCTTTTTCTTCTTTTTTCTTTTTTACTTGAGATGTTGTTATTAAATTTGTTGGTCAGATAATAAGAATTAATACTCATAATACACAACTTAAATCTCAAAAATATATATTATTCATTGGATTGTCTACAAAAACAGTTTTTCACATAATTATTGCTGCTAATCCTATAACAAATAATGTTGATCTGCTAAACTTTATATTAATAGGATATATTCAATAAAAAATTGCAATATATGCACAAATAGCAATTAGTATTAAATAGAATATTGAATTCATATTTGCATATTGTGTTTCAACAATTGATTTTCACATGATTCGTGAATAGACTAAATATCACGCAAAAATACCAAAAATAATTAATACTGTTATTCTTTTAACAAAATCTTTCATGTTAAATTTTTTATATAAATAAGACTCAATATAAGTAAACAAAAGAGTTAGTTTTTCAAGAGTTTATTTTTTTATAATATATTATATATTTAAATTATTTAATAATATTAGTTATGTTTTTTTATTGTTTATATGTTTAATTTAGAATAGAGTAGTTAATAACTTAAATAATATATATTTTATATTATGTTGAAAATTTATTGAAATATATAAAATTTGATAATATCATTAATTTTTTGTTTTTAGGTTTTCAACATTATGTTGAAAAAATATTAATTAAAAGAATTTATATTTATCCCATCAATTTATATTTTTTAGTCATATTTTTTCATTTTCTCTTAGTATTGAATATCAGTTATTAACTGATTCATACTCTTTTTTTCAATCTAGGTTAAAATATGGAATATATTCATTTAATATATTAACATTTTTATGATATCGAAATGGAAATATAGTTCATAGTAATCTAGTATAATTAGTTGATATTTTTTGTAGTTTTGAATTATCTCTCAACATACTAGGTAATGTACCTAATATGTCGTTTTTTAATGTATCATTATATGTTGTTTTATATTCTTCTAGTTCTGTTGGAAATTTTTCTGATATACTGTAATAACTACATCTTCTATTATTATCAATGTATCTAATTTGTTTATTTTTTGTTGAAAAACTAATAGATGTTTGTGGTGGTATTTTTAATACATTTCATAATTGATCTTGTATGATAATATAATTATTTTCATCATTTACATTTGATGAAAACTCAATTGTATAGTCCATATTTTTTATAAGATTATAATTTGTTTTTCATTCTGTGGTGTTAATGTTTTGATTGAAGAAATCATTTTTTAATGTAATGTTATTAGTATTAGATATTTCTCCACTAAAGTTTGTAATTAAGTAATAATTTTTTGTATCAATAATGCTGTTAATATTGATTGGATTTCTATACCACATTAACATTCATGTACAGATTATAATACATGAAATGATTGTGTAAATTGAAATAAGGAAAATTGTTTGTCGTTTTTTATGTCTTTTATAAATAGTTTCTTTTAAAATTAAGAGAATTGTTATAAATAATATAGAGAATTCTCGTTTGTTTAAGTTACTTCAATCTTGAATAAAGATTAATAAGAAGAGATATATTTCTAGTATGATTAATCATTTTTTTAATAATTTTGTATTCTTTTCTTTACTATTTCGTGTTAATCATATAATTGGTCGGATAATTGAAATTAGTATTCGTTCGATAATGTGATTTCAAAATATTGTATCATTATTAAATCAAAGTCATCATGATTGCCAAAAAACAAGGGCTATAAGTCCTTCAATTAATAAGCTTATTATGAATGGCTTTGATTGTAAGTTCATATTAATTGATATAAATATAATATTAAAATATTTTAATTAGTTTTTTTGAAAAAACAAAACTAGTTATTTTTCTATGTTAAAGTTAAGATATAGATAATTATTCATATTAAAGTTCAGGCATTTTGAAATTATTTGTTTAGTTTTTTCTGATACTTTTGATGTTCTAATTGATGAGTTTTTATATTTAACGAGAGGATCAATATATCTTATTTTTGTTCAATGATGAACATAATATTTGTTGATAGGTTCTTTTTTACTTATATTAATTCTTTTTGATTCTTCTCGTATTTTGAAACATTTTTTTAAGTTTCCAATCTTACTATTCTTTATTTTGTTGATAATGTCTTTTTCTTTTAAAATATATAGATCATTAATATTTATTTCATTTTTATCTTTCATTATTTTTAAGATATCTGCTAGAAATTGCATTGAAAATCTTGTTTTATCAATCATGTATATGATAGATAATTTTCACATTATGTTTTCGAAAAATTCAGCGATTTTAAGGCTTTTAAATCATAATTCTATTTCATTATTTTCATTATATTGTGTTTCGATGTCTTTATATATTTTATTAATTGTTGAAATTTTGTTAGTTTTATAAGTAAAAAGAGCGTTTGATAAAGTATATTCTAATCTGTCTGCTGATAATTTAGGTGAATCATTGTCAGCTATTGGATAAATATGATAGTCATTTATTTCATTTAGACTTATTCAATCTCTTTTTAAGAGTCTCATAATTTCATCAGAATTCTCTATTGTTTTTGTTGTTAATTCTTCTGTTGATTCTTGTTTATGGTAATCTCCATTCATATAATCAATACTGTGTTTGAAAACAGGTGTTGCTATGTCATGAAATAGTCATGATAGTGTTTGTTTTTTATCTTTTGTGAAATTTCGAATAATGAGAGCAACTCATATACTGTGTTCAAGACTCGAAAACCAATTAATATTGTACATTTTTGAGTAAATAGTACCACAAGATACGCTTATATATTGTTGTTTTAGCATTTCTTTTGTAT
>Ga0326511_10001367_pt1 | contig 20206 bp, 32 predicted proteins | sample 0_2496_0518_D_FD_203701 | JGI IMG/M metagenome (GOLD analysis project Ga0326511, IMG submission 203701) | Bovine rumen microbial communities from UC Davis, California, United States - 0_2496_0518 | ecosystem: Host-associated > Mammals > Digestive system > Stomach > Rumen | place: USA... | reverse complement strand
CACGAAGCCTTTGGATTGGGAGAATGGGTCGATTCTTCTTGAGATGGACACTGGCAACGTCTTTGTATTCGACAAGGACAACATGACATGGAGAGGACTGTAAGATGGATGTAATTAGTTATGCACTCGCTAAGAGCGGTACTTCCAAGGCCGTTACCGATTACCTGGACGAGCACCTGACTAATCCCACCAATCCGCCGGTTGATACGAGCCTTTCCATCTCCGGAGCAGCCGCCGATTCCAAGGAAACTGGCAGTCGAATTGGAACACTAATGGAAGGATTAAATGACCTCACTCCCACGATTTTAAACGCATTTCCTACGGATATAGCATCGGGAGCAGTCGCATCTTTCCCCGATTCGGCAGACATGATAGCGGATGCAAATATCACAAGCGGACAGTATTTTATGGTGGGGAACAGTCTGTATAAGGCAACTGCTAATATCGCAAACGGCTCTGCTATCGTGGTAGGAACTAACTGCACACGCAAGTCACTTTCCGAAGCACTAAACGAAATCAACGCATCTTAACGGTTTGGAAGTTTCGGACAACTCATTTGTTGCCGTTACTGATTTTTTACCGAAATGCAAACTTTAAATTCCAAACCGTCTGTCACGGTTAGAATATGACAGATTTGTAAGCGTTAATTGAGGGCATCGCAAGGTGTCCTCTTTTTATATAGACTTGGCACGTTACCGTAAACAAATAGTAAACACGAAAGGAATCCACGCCAATGGACGAGTATGTTAGTCGTGTGGAGTACGATGAGAGGCAGAAGCGCATTGATGACGAGAATCGCCGTCAGAATCATCGTATTGACAAGTTGGAAACTATGGCAGAGCAGTTAGCAGACATGGCTGCGTCCATCAAGGTTATGGCAGTCTCGATGCAAGGGATGCAAGCGGAGCAGAAAGAGCAAGGCGAGCGTCTGAAAAAGATCGAGGAAGAGCCAGCGGACAAGTGGAATAGCCTTGTCAAAACAGTCATCACTGTTATCGCTACTGCGTTTGTCACATATCTGTTAGCCAAAGGGGGGCTTTAAGCTATGGATAGTAAAGAATATTGGATTAAATGGATTAAGGCGGCACTTGTGAGGGCGATTCGCACTGTTTGTCAGACGGCAGTTGCCCTTATTGGTACTAATGCTATCGGCATCACCGAGGTCAATTGGGTAGGCGTAGCAAGCGGAGCAGCACTTGCCGGAATCGTATCCTTGCTCACTTCCCTTGGCGGTATCCCCGAAGTTGAGATGCCCGAAAGTGAATAACTGACAATTTTTAGGCACTCACCGTAACTGGTGGGTGCTTTTTTATTATACGGAGAAATTTTATGCTCACAGGATATTTACCTAAATTTACTCTTCCAAGCAGAGTTACAGATGACAGGCGTGGCGATGGAGTGGCAATGATATGCGATGGTGTCTCCATGCTGATAGACGGATTTGAGGGCGGTGAACCCACCAATGGGTTGAAGTCATGGCTTGCCAACAAAGGCGTTTCAGACATCGACATTGCGGTACTTACCCACGGACATTATGACCACTATCACGGACTGCAACTCATCGAAGAGGACGAGAGATTCCATATCAAAGTTCTTTACTGCTATGATCCAGAGACACTGAGGCATGGTGTTGACAATACGGCTAATGGCAGAGCGGTTAAATCTGACATCGCTAATATGTATAACTTTATCCGCACGATGCAGTCTCATGGCACTAATGTCATCTTTATCAATCATGGCGGTGAGATTAAGTGTGGTGGCATCACTTGGAAGGTCTATCGCAAGCAGCCTACGGAATTTACTCATCTTGACGGTGGTGAGGCTTATGCTTTCCTTAATGATGGCTCACTGGTTCTGTATTCTCCCGAAGTGAGATGTATCTTTGGCGGTGATGGCCCGAACGCACTCAAGGATGCTATTGCCTATTTTAACGACAATGTTGTTTTCTACGATGTTTCCCATCACGGAAATGCTTGTTCCGAGAGTAATGCTATCGCCTTAAAAAAAGCCGGATGTATCCTCGCATGGCAGAGTTGCATTGAGAGAAATGGAGTTGGCTCTACTAGTTGGACGGCTTATGGCTCTCGCAGAGTCAAGGAACAAGGTATTACTGTATGGCAACAGACTATGGATGTCACCTTTACGGCTGGCGGTGGCAAGATTACCTTTAGACAGGGTAGCAATGTCATTACTGCTAATGTGCCTTATCAGGGAACAACTAAAGAAGGATGGAAACAAGGCACTAAAGGATGGTGGTATCAGTACGCTGACGGTACTTGGGCTATCGGTTGGGCGTGGCTCAAATTCCAGGATGGTAAGTACTACTGGTTCTACTTTGACTACGAGGGGTGGATGGTCACTGGCTGGCAGTATCTCAAGTGGTCACAAGGCAAGTCTTGGTTCTTCTTCCACTACACTACTGGTGCTATGCTTACTGGATGGCAGACACTTCCTTGGGGCGATGGCAAGAGAGACGAATTTTATCTCGATCCCAAGAACGGCAATGTCCTTTATGGATGGCAGTATATTCCCAAGAATGGCAAGGTTGGTTGGTTCTACTTCGATGATAAGAACGGCAATATGCACAAGGGATGGGTGTTTGTTGACAAGTATTGGTACTTCCTCGATGACAATGATGGTAGGATGCACACTGGTTGGCTGAACAGACAGGGCTTGTTCTATCTTGAGCCTGTTTCCGGCAAAAACCAAGGTCATGCCTATCGGAATCAGACTGCCGTTATTGATGGTAAGACATGGGCTTTTGATGATAACTGCTATGCGAAACTCGTGTCCGATGGCGGTAACACTGGCGGTGGTAACATTACTTCTGCCAGCGGTAAACTCAACGACATTTCCGCTAGTAGAAAGCAGTTTGTAATTGACATTGCCAACTATGTCCGTAAGTACGCTCCGCAGTACGGTATCGAGGTCTATTCTCCTATCATCGCACAGGCTATCCATGAGAGCGGTTGGGGAGAATCCAAGTTATCCGCTAAGTATCACAACTACTTCGGACTCAAGTGCGGTACAAAGTGGACAGGCAAGAGCGTCAATCTCTCAACCAAGGAGGAATACTCCGCCGGAACACTGACCACGATCAGGAGCAATTTCCGCGCCTATGACAGTATGGAAGAGGGCGTTAAGGGCTATTTTGAGTTCATTCAGTTGGCGAGATACGCTAACCTCAAAGGTATCACAAGTCCGAGGAAGTACCTTGAGACAATCATCGCTGACAACTATGCTACTGGCAAATCGTATGTTGACCACACGATGAATCTCATTAATCTGTACAACCTTACGCAGTTTGATGGTGCAGTCGCTCCTACTCCTAGCAAGCCTACTACTGATGCTAATCCTGTAGATGTACTTTTGCAGATTGCTAGTGCCGAGGTTGGATACCATGAGGGTGCTAACAACAAAAACAAGTACGGTGACGAACTCCATAAGATTCAGCCACGGAACATGGACGTTAATGCACCTTATTGCGATGCCTACTGTGATTGGACAGTCCTCAAGATGTGCGAAGCCTTTGGCTATGGTGCTGACATGGCGAGAGAAGTGCTTTGCGGTGACTTCGATGACTACACCTATGCTTCTATCAATTTGTACAAGAAACAGGGCAGATGGTCTAGTTCTCCGGCTAGAGGCTATCAGATATTCTTCGGTGGTAGCGGTCATACTGGTTGGGTAGAATCTGTTGACAGTAAGATTAATACGATTGAGGGCAATAAGAATGACCAAGTTATGAGATGCACCTATGCTCTTAATGACAGTCGGATTATCGGCTATGGTATGCCTAAGTATGAGTTGCTGAGTGGCGGTCTTACTGCTGAGAATATGCCTCTTATCAAGAAGGGTGCTACTGGATTTGCAGTCGTAGAATTGCAGAAGAGACTCAATGCCATTTCCTATAAAGGCAAGACCACTTTGACCGTGGATGGTGACTTTGGCACTAAGACTTACAATGCAGTCAAGGCTTACCAGTCGGATCGTGGACTTGAAGTTGATGGTGAAGTCGGCAAAAACACTTGGAAATCTCTCTTCAATGAGGTATGATGCCAAGCGTGGGACAGTCAAAATATCAGAGCATGATTCTTATTAGCCCACTCTGAGGCACTACAGTTCCATAAGCCGAGAGAAACATCACTGTGCATATATGTTTTTCACTATGGGGAGTTGAAAAGACTCCCCTTTTTTGTTATCCTAAAAACAGAACAAATGTTTGGATTCCTAAACCGCAAGTAATCGGTACTATCCGCACGGATACTTCCATTAACGTGAGTCTGATTAGCGAAACACAATCTTAATATTTTTGTCATTATCGAAGTATATTTGGTCTATGACGCTTCGCCAAATCACCCTTCGTTCATCCTCTGTTAGCGTCCAATACCAATCGGCTAGATTGCGTCCTACGAGGTCGTTAAGGGCTTTTTTGTCCGTACCCTTATATTTCCTTGCCTCTGCTTTGAAACCGTCTATATCAGCCTTGTACGCAGCCAAATCATGCTTGTAATCGTCCAGTGTGATTAACTCGTTGAGATATAATTCCTTTAGCCTTGAAATCTTCTTTTCCGTACTAGCGATCTTCTTCTCAAAGTTGGTCGCTTTCCTTTTGTCCTTTACAGAAATGTCACCAAATGCCAACTCTTTCAGATTCTCTACAAGGTACTTTTCCAGCTTCTTCTCGTTCAGCGATTTTGAATTGATACAGTCCTTAATCGCTCTGTAGTGACCCATACATCTGTAAACTTTATACCGCTCATTTTTAGGCTTAATCTTGTCAGTAGTGCCAATGAGCCGTCTTCCACAGTCAGAACAAGTGCAAAGGCCGGAGAAGATATACGTTCTGAACTTAGTCTGCCGGACATTCCGTTTCAACATATCTTGAACTAAGTTAAATGTATCCTTGTCGATTATCGCTTCATGGTAGTTCTCAATTCCATAGCACTCGCCTATGTATTTTCGATTTTGAAGTAATAGTTTGATTGCTCTCTGTGTTCGTGGCAAGCCTAGCCCTTCTGTCCGTCTTAATGTCTCTGATACTCCACCAGTCGATATGTATGTTTGGAACACTCGCCTAACGATGTCGGCTTTTTCGGGATCAATGACTAAGTGCTTGTCTTGAATCTTAAAGCCGTAAGGAATTTTGCCCGAAAGGACTTCTTTGTGTAGCTTCTTGAACGAAAATACTTGGTTGATGCGCTGACCAGTTTGCTCTGCCTCAAATTGAGCGAAACTCAGCATTTGATTTACCATCAATCTGCCTTGCGGAGTCCGAGTCTCGTAATTTTCCCAAATCGCAATCCACGGCACATTGTACTTATCCAAAACTTCTTGAGTGTTCAAATAATGTTTGAGATTTCGAAAATATCTGTCCAATTTTGTGAAAATCAGCAAGTCTATCTTTCCGTCACGGACATCATCTAACATTCTCTGCAATTCATCTCGCTCGTTCAGCAAAGTACCGGAAATGCCATCATCAATGTACTCACCAACGACTTCATATCCATTTTTCTTCGCATATTCTCTCAGCGCAGATAATTGTGCTTGTATGGAATCTCCTTCTTTGGCTTGAATATCTGTTGAAACCCTCGCATAAATTCCAACTCTCATAGTTCATCTCCTATGCGCTCTTGCTTCTATTGTCTGTATGTCTTCTTCAGCCTCTTAATCATATCGGCAACAACTTCCAAGTCTTTAGGCGGTACGTCTTCTGCCGCATCGAAAAGAACACGAAGACCGGGATTCTCGCATATTCGCTGTGCGATCCTTGCACTTTCTTCATCAAAGTAGTACTTCTGCTCTTCCTCTCCAGTATCTCCCATCAGATAGTCAACGGAAACGTGAAGTCTGTCGGCGATCTTCTTTAATTTATCCGGCTTCGGTCTGCTCTTTCCGCTCTTCCAGGCACTAAACACGCTCTGTGCAATTCCAGTATCCATTGCAACTCTATATGTTGTTATCCCTAATTCGTTAATCAGTTTTTCATAAATTTCGTACATAGCAAACTCCTTGATATGCGTTTTTGGCATACTTTAAAAAACTTCACTATTTGCTATTGACTACTTACAATAATTGTAGTATGGTTACTTATGTAAGTTGAAGCAAGCAAAAGCGATACTTATAAAAACGATAACTTCTGTTTGTAGCATTACTTTGTTTGGCAATTAAAAGTATAGCGCAAAGTTGAAGTATTAACCACATCAAAAATAAACAAGAAAGGGGGTAGATAATTTGTACGAAAAGTACGAACGCCTATTAGAACAAAGTGGCGAAACAACATATCAGGTCTGCAAAGCGACTGATATTCCTGAAAGCACGATTTCGATGTGGAAAGACAGATGTGTTAAACAGGGCAAAGATGCCAAACTCAGCATCGACAATCTTGCAAAACTAGCGAAGCATTTTGGCGTTTCGCTCGATTATTTCACAGAAAATTAAATTTTCAAAAGAAGGAAAAGGAGAAAAAACAATGGCAGCAGCAACTAAGAAAGAAACAGTAACAATGAAACCCATCAAAATCGATCATGTCAAAGTTCGCATCGTAGGGGATTCCCCACTGATCGTCCACGCATGGAGTGAGAAAGCCAAGAGAGAGATGCTTGACAAGTGGGACGAGAGCGTGATTCACGAGGGTGATACAGTCAAGGTCATCAACACTGGACTCAACTACACATATTATGTTAAGTGGGTGGAAGAACATATCAGCGATCCTAGTATGGCTGCAAGGTTCTGTTTCAACACTCCTGATACATCCAAGAAGTACAAGGTAATCAAGATTGCCGAACATAAGAAGAATCACAGACCGTTGGCTTACATCGAGGAGATTGGCGGTCTTTCGTACAACAAATGCTACCTCATCGAAGTCAAAGGGCTTGAGAAGGTATGAACCTGGAACTGCTCAGTAGAGCAATCGAGAGGATACTGTCAAGCAGATACGATGTTGAGGTGAGCGTGGATGTCAGGAGCAAAGTTGAGGAAGATGAATCTGCCGGATGCTCCGAAGCCGACTAAGCCGTACAAGTATGTTGACCCAAGGGAAAAGGAGAGGCAACAGAGGTTTGCAGAACACAAGAGTCTTAACCTAATCGGAATAACCAAGAGTTCTCCACTATGCTTTTGGGATAAGGCTAGACAGGCTAGGCTAAGACGGTTGTGGGAAGAGGGTTGGAATGTCAAGTACATCGCTAGAGAGTGCGGTTGTACTGAGTCGGTATGTCGGGATCGCATCAGGTATGAGATCAAGTGTGGTCGATTGGAGAAACGGAGACAGGAAGTAACCGAAGAACAAATCCAGTCGATGATAAGCAGATACGAGGCCGGGATGAGCCTCAACATGATAGCTAAAGAAATGATGATGTCACGAAAGAAAGTGACAATGATACTTGAAGAAAAAGGAGTTAAAAAGCAATGAGAGCAAAGATATTATCCGCTATTTCTGTGACTACTTTTATTCTGACAGGATGCAGTATGGATTCCATCTTCGATGGTGGTATGCCGTTCACACTGTTCTGTTTCGGAGTCATGGCAATCAGCGGATATTTTGCTTTTTGTGGGAAAGGAGAGTAATACCCAATGGCTGATTTAAGAGAGGTTAAAGTTAATATTTCACTGGCCGAGTACACAGAACTGGTCTGCAAGGCTAGTGATCTTGAAAAGGTTAAGTCGATTGTCAGCAGTTGCAAGGACGGCAGTTATATCGACTCTGATACCGCAAAAGTGATTAAGGTACTCTGCGGACTGCCTTTTGGAAAGGAGACAAAATGAAACTGACAAGAAAGGCGTTTATGGAAAAAGGAGCAGAGGTTTCTGCAAAGAGGGCGGTTAACTTTGAGAACATGGCGAAAGAAGAGGGTGTAAGTGATTCTATGAGGGTGTTTCCCACACTCATGATTCTGATGGGTGGTCTGACGATGAACAGTCTTGCGGATAACCTTGGATTGACCAAAGAAGATAACGAAGTCAATGTCACTAAGGAGATGTTCGATGATGCAATGAGCAAGGTTGTTGCTGATGCTACATCTTCCGAGAACGCTTCTATCATCGCAGGGTTGGAAACCACGATCTTCTGCATCGAGTTGTCTGACGCACTTTTCGGAAAGGAGAATGAGGATGAGACTGAAAAAGCTGATTCTTGATGCCTTTAAAGGTGTCACACACGGAGAGTATGACTTCTCCGATATTACGACAATCATGGGCAAGAACGGCACTGGTAAGACCACACTGGCAGATGCCTGGTACTGGCTCTTTACCGATAAGGACTACGATTTGCAGTCGAATCCCGAAGTGCATCCCGACTTCATGGAAGAAAGTGAACCGTCCGTTACTGCGGTACTTGACATTGACGGCAAGGAAGTTACGCTCCGCAAGTTTCAGAAGGATATGCGTACCAAGAAGCAGAAGGAAGAGGGAGTTCCGCTTCGCATTGCCAACAAGTATGAAATCAACGATGTTCCCAAGACACAGAAAGACTTCACAAGGGATGTTGAGGACAAGGGCATCGACATCGACAAGTTCCTGTTACTGACTCACACAGATGTCTTCACTGGTCAGAAATCTGCTGACTGCCGGAAAATCCTCTTTGGCATGATTGAGGATATGACCGACAAGACTGTGGCTGACATGATTCCTGAGTGCGCTACTGTAGCCGAGAAGCTGAATGACTACACCGCTGATGAACTCACGGCTATGTCTAAGGCTACTGTCAAGAAGTGCAAGGAGCAGAGGGATGCTATCCCGAATCAGATTATCGGGCTTGAGAAAGCCAAAGTGGAGACGAATCCTGAACTCCCTAGTCTGATTAAGGGTATCGAGGACGAGATCGCTGCGGATACCGAGAAGTTGGAAGAAGCCAAGGCAAAGGCTAATGCCGATGCAATCAACAACAGAATCCGTGAGTTGAGGAATCGCAAGACCACGATGTACAACGATGCCAATACGGAGAGGCTTGCCAAGTATAAGGATGCTTACTCCAAGATGGGCGATGCTGACGATGCTTGCAGAGATGCCAAGTATGCCTACGACAAAATCGTGCGCTCCGGCGATGGTATCAACACATCATACAAGGATGCTACGGCACTCAAGGCAAGACTTGAGGGTGAGTTAAAGAATCTCAAGGCCGATAAGTTTACTGCCAAGACGGTTTGCCCTACTTGCGGTCAGAAGATCCCGAAAGAGCAGATTGATGATGCGAAAGCGAACTGGCAGAAGAGCCACGATGAGAGAGTCAAGGACATCGAGGACAAACTGAGGGCGGTCAAAACTCAGATTGAATCCTACAAGGCCGAGGGCAAAGAACTCGCCAAGCGCAAGAAGGATGCCGAGAAAGCGGTCGCTGATGCCAAGGCTACGTTTGTGGCTACAAAGATTGTTGTTGAGGCACTGTCTGTTCCCATCAATCCCGACTATACCGAGGCCGATGCTGAGATTAACGCACTCAACGATGACTTAGAGAAGTGCCGTGAATATACTCAGTTGGCTTACACGATCCATGAGGCTATCGCCAAGAAGAAAGGTCTGCTCAAGACCTATACCGATGCACTTGCCGCCGAGAAGAACAATGTCCGCATTGATGAGCGGATTGAGGAAATGAAAGCATCACTCAAGCAGTATTCTCAGGCTCTTGCCGATTCCGAATCCATGCTCTATCAGTTGCAGTTAATCAGTCAGAAGAAGAACGAACTGCTCTCCGAGCAAGTCAATTCCCACTTTACGAGAGTCAAGTTCCGTCTCTTTGCGGTGCAGAAGAACGGCGAGATTAAGGATGACTGCACTCCGATGGTTCTCTGCTCTGATGGTGAGTACAGAGATATGACCTATTCCGCTAACACGGCGGCTATCGTAGCGGCTAAACTCGACATCTGTGCCGGATTACAGAAGTTCTACGGACAGAATCTTCCCATTTGGCTTGACGGTGCTGAGTGCCTGGATGAGAAGAATCGTGATGGCTTGAAGATGGATAACCAGTTAATTCTCCTCTGCGTCTCAGAGGATGAGAAACTTACAGTGAGGTAAGAAGAATGATTAGTGCAGAAACTATTGATGGAAGAATCAGTGTTAAGTGTGGCAAGGCTTCGGGCATGGACTTGATTTGCGAGGCGGCTGCGTTGGTCACATCGGTTGTGAGAGCGGTTAGTTCCCACGAGGATAACAAGGATGTTGTCGATGAGGAGACTGCCAAGACCGCTTTCAGGTACATCTTTACTGGTGCTTGTGCCGAGATTGAGGCAAAGACAGGCATCGATGTCTCCGTTCCGTTGCCCAAGTCCGATGATGACGATACCGATGACGAGGACGAGGATGATTCCGAGGAAACTATTATCGCCAAGGCTATTCCGATGGATAGCGAGACTGGTAAGAAGCTGATGGAACTGCTTGGTATCGATCCCGAAGAAGTAAAGTCCGGCGATGACGAGACTGATGATGATATTCCGAACTTCCTGTTTTGAGGGGGTGATAGAAGTTGGCAGATTTTGATGTTGTTCTTTACAAGAAACTGGAAGAAGACAAACTGGCGATGCCTAGTGACCTGAATCTTATGAGGTTCAAGAACAATGCGATAGCTTACCTTGGTGGTAGCGACATTTTGCAGAAGTACATCAAGGAATACGGCGGTAACGGATACGCCCACATGCAGATTATCAAAGGCTTTGTCCAGTCAGCGCATTTTGGGCTTGATTTCCTTAACAACGAAGCATACCTGATTCCGTACAAAGAGAAACTGGATTTCATGCCTAGTTACAAAGGCCTTGTCAAGTTGTGCATGAGGTATTCCACAAGACCGATTAAGACCATATATGCCAAGTTGGTGAAAGAGGGAGACACGTTTGAGGAGTCAGTAGTAAACGGCGAACCGTCTATCGACTTCCATCCCAAGCCTTTCAATGACGGCAAGATCATTGGTGCTTTCGCAGTTTGTCTCTACAAGGACGGTGGAATGGTATACGAATCCATGTCTCTTGCAGATTTGGAACAGTGCCACAAGTCGAGCAAAGCCCCTGGAAGTCCGGCGTGGTCGAAATTCCGAGGAGAAATGTTCCGCAAGGTCGTTCTTCGCAGACTGTCGAAGCAGATTCCGATTGACATTGACGAGAAACTTGCCGAGGCAATGAACGCTGGCTTGGAGATTGAAACCGATCCGGCGAAACTTGCAGAACGTGAGAGAGCGGAGAACGGCAATACCGAGGAACTTGCCATTGATGTTGAGAGCAGTGAGGTGACGGCATGATTATCATTGACGAGAACTATGCTATTGACACCGATTCAATGGGTAACTACTCACTGTTCCGCAGAAAGAAAACGAAAAAAGGCAAGAGAGCCGGAGAAGAAATCAGAAACTATGTTGGTCATTTCAACACTCTGAAAGGTGCGGTCAAGGCATACATCCGTGACAGATTCAATTCCGAAACTCAGGACTTGGAAATCAGTCTCATGGATGCAGTAAGTCGGCTTGAGGCTATCGAAAAAGACGCAATTGCGAGATTCGGTCTGTAGGCGGTTTTAAGCGACTTTTATATCGGGGGTGCATAAATCCTCACGCAAGTAATAAAAACCGCTCTACGGCTAAATTAAGGGGGTTCTACGCACACGCTATGGAGTTATACACAGTCGGCACTGGCAGTTTAGGCAACTGCTATCTGCTGAAACGAGACAACAACAAAATTATCGCACTTGATTGTGGGTGCAAGTGGAGAGATGTCCTGATTGGATGCAATTTCAGACCTATTGACATAGAACTGGCTCTTGTCACTCATAGCCATAGCGATCATGCAAGATACGTGGGGGATTTCACTGGTAACGGCATTGATTTGGTAAGTTATGAAAATTCGTTTCCCAAAAAAATATACAAGAAAGGAGATTCCGCAGTCGTACCCTTTGAAGTTCCTCACGATGTCAAAAACTATGGATACCTGATTCGGGTAGATGGAAGAACGATTGTCTATATGACAGATTTCGGCTACTGCAAGTACACGTTCAAGAGTTGGAATGTCGATACTTGGATTATTGCTTGCAACTATGTAGCACCGCCGGATTCGGAAGAAGCAAATTACGCTCACGTAGTTATGGGTCACTCAAGTTTGGATACAGTAAAAGACATTTTGGCAGTCAACAAATCTGATTCCATGAGAAATGTCATCCTGTGCCACACAAGTTCATCTGCCGATACAGAGTTGATGGTATCCGAGATACAAAAAGTAGTCGGTGACAATGTGAAAGTCACTGTAGCAAAGAAGAAAGAGGTAATAAGTCTATGAACAAAGCAATCCTCATGGGGAGAATTGTACGTGAGCCGGAAATCAGATACACACAGGGCGATAAGCCGATGTGCATTGCGAGATATACCCTTGCGGTTGACCGCCGATTCAAAAGACAGGGTGCTGCCACGGCTGATTTCATCCCTTGCGTATGCTTCGGCAAGACCGCTGAGTTTATCGAGAAATATGGCAAGAAAGGCACAAAACTGGCGGTTTGCGGACGGATCACTACTGGCTCTTACACGAACCGTGATGGGCAGAAAGTCTACACCACTGAGGTTACGGTCGAGGAACAGGATTTTGCAGAATCCAAGGCAGCCGCTTCACAGAACGCAGAGCAGACCACTCAGCAGACAACTACTCAGCATACAACTCAGCCTAATACTCAGACTGGTGCTGGAATCGACAATTACATGAATATCCCTGATGGGATTGATGAGTCCGAGATGCCATTTGCTTGAGGTGAAAAATGAGAATCGGATGTGACATAAATCAGCTTACTGGCACTCACAAGAAGTCCAATGAAGCAAACCATAGGAAGATGATGAGCATGGGGCATGAACTTATGCCTCTGCCACTCCCCTATGCTGACTATATCAGAATCACTCCTGAGATTGAGGAAACAATCAAAAGGCGTGAAAGCAAAATCAAGAAAATGGATTTGGTTAATGACATCAAGATTGCCGTTGACCGCAAGAACTCCATTGATGAGATATGCAAAAACCTCTGCTCAAGCAAGCGAGAACATGACCGTTTCAGAGAAGAGGCTATAACCGCTCAGAAAGCCGGAGCAAAATTTTATGTCGTTATCGAAACGGAAGAGAAAATCAGATGCCTTGACGATATTCGCAAGTGGAGTAATCCGAGGTTGCATCGTTACAACAAGATTAATTATATGCACCGTCTTGGCAAATGGCAGAATGTCAAGAACTCAGGTTCAAGACCGCCGTGTGACAATATCCGGCTGATGAAGACCATGTATACAATGGCTCAGAAATATGCGATTAACTGGATTTTCTGTAGTCCTTATGAGTCGGCGGCAAAGATCGTGGAGCTATTAACAGGAGAGTAAAAAACAAAAGGAGATAAATGGAATGACACTGGTAGACCTTCACAAAGTTATGGGAGAGCGCATCAACGTGACACTGAGAGATGATCTTACTGCAGAAGAACGAACTACCGAGAACGAGCAGACAAGAATCATTGTTTCGGTTGGCAAGCAGATGATTAACAATGGCAAGCTGATCCTGGAATATGAGAAAGCACTTGCGCAGCAGAAGACCCTTACACATTCCGTTTTAGCGGAGATTATTGGTGAGAGCAATGTCTAAGCCTTTTACTGACGAGCAGAACCAATGGCTTGTAGACAACCTGAGTAAATATTCAAATTATGCAGAGCTTACCGAGGCATACAATGAGCATTTTGGAACAAATTACAAATGGTCAAGAAGAGGTTATTCGCCCATCGAAAGAAGATGCACACGCATGGGTTTGAGGCGTTACGAAAACGCTTATGGCTTTACCAAAAAAGAAGACGAATGGCTCAAAGAGTACGCTCCCAGGTTTTCAAGTAATTGGCTTTCAAAGAACATACCATCAGTGGACGGAAACAAACATTCTGCAGATGCAATCAAAATGCACGTAAGGGAATGGCTTGACATTCATAAGGGAAATGGCGGTGTCAGAGAAGATACGATCCAAACATATAAAAGGCCGCTTGGCTCACTTTGCTCATGGGGAACTGGCAGAGCAAGAATCAAGATAAAGGACACTGGCGATGACAGGATTGACTGGTATCCATACGGCAGATATGTCTACGAGAACCATTATGGTATCAAGTTGCCGAACAACGTCCAAATGATTCACCTTGACGGTGATCGCACAAACTTCGACATCAATAATTTGTGCCCTGTCACACATAGGGAACACGCAATTTTAACTGCAAACGATTGGCACTCAAGTGGTGAAATTACAAGATGTGGTGCTACGTGGGCAAAGTTGTCATTACTTGTGAAGGATGACGGAGAAGGAACATGAAACAATACTGCCGATATTGTGTTTGGTTATGCGTGAATAACGTTCCGTACTGCGACAAGAAGAAAGAGATTCGTTCAAAGAGCAGTTGTATGCACACGAATAAATGCAAGGACTTTCACTTTGCTGATGTCGAACCTGAGTACCAGGATGCTTTCGGCATAACTAACGGATACAAGCCTAGAAAGCCGAGACATAGTCAGCAGATAGCCGGACAGATGAAATTAGATTTATAGAAAGGAGAGAGATGGCAAAATACAGAGTTGATGTATATGAGGATAGAGATGCCATGAATGACGAATACACTGTTGGGGTTGAATTTCATTTTCCTGACTATACACAAGCAAGTGCGTTTGTTGAGCAGATGGTAGTCAGCCACGGTAAGACAGTGGTTATATCAGCAGATACGGAGACATGACATGGAACATTCATTTGACATTGATATAGCGAAGGAATATGGGATTCCGGCAGCGATCCTGTTAAAGCACTTTTACTATTGGGTGGAGAAGAACAGGACGAACGAAAAGCACTACAGAGATGGGTACTTTTGGACATACAACAGTATGAAATCGTTTTGCCAACTGTTTCCGTATATGTCCGATAGCACTATCAAGAGGGCAATAAAGAAATTGGTGGACGGTGGACTCATTATTGAGGCAGTTTATAACGATATTCCGTTTGATAGAACCAAGTGGTACACGCTTACGTCTGATGGATATGAAAGGATTAAGAACAGTATTGCATTAGTTCAAAATGACCAGTCCCATTTGGTCAAAATGACCAAATCAGATGAGGTCAAAATGACACAACCAATACCATATAAGTACAGTAGTAGAACACAATTAAATAACAATATATCTAATACTACCGTATTAGATTGTCCTTCTGATTCAGAAGAACCTAATGGAAGGACTGCAATCGCAGATGTCATTGCTTCTTGGAATGAGTTATCAGAATATGGAATTTCGCCTATCAGTAGGATTACTGGTGGTAGTAAGAGATATAACTGCCTGAAGGCAAGACTTAGGGAGTATGGCAAAGAAGATGTTATCTCTGCTATTCACAACATTGCTAAGAGTGACTTCCTCAAGGGTAAGAACAATCGTGGCTGGACAATCACTTTCGACTGGTTTGTTCTTCCTACGAATTTTCCAAAAGTCCTTGAGGGCAACTACAATCAGCGCAAGCCTATGTCAGAGCCGAGAGAAGAGATGCCTACTGGCTTGGAAAAGCCGAAAGGCGGCAGACAATGAGCAACTACTTCGATGCTAACGAAGTCAAGAAAGCAATATCGTTGATGAAACCTGACGGTCAACTCTTTGAGTGCCGTATGTTGGAGGGGAGCAAGATTTATTCCGGCTACTTCACGGATGCAGAAACACTTGTCAATGCTTTAAGCCGTGAGAATCTGAAAGACAGGAATGTTTACATCACTCTTAACGAGATTGATAGTGGCTGCTATGGTCGCAAACAGAGAGATTGTTTCATCTTGGTACGGAAAGACCCGACAACAGGAGACAAGGACATCGTTGGCTATGACTGGCTGATGGTAGACCTCGATCCGAACAGGCCGTCAGGCACATCGTCATCGGACGCAGAACTGGAAGAAGCGAAGAATCTTGGCAATAAGGTGTACTTGGCACTTCGGAACTTAGGATTCGAGAAACCGCTATTCGCCTACTCAGGAAACGGAGTGCATCTGCTATACCGCATCAATCTCAGCAATGATGATGAGCGAGTAGCACTTGTCAAGAAATGTCTGCAAGTACTAGACATGATGTTTTCAACCGAGAATGTCAAGGTCGATACAAAGAACTTCAATCTGAGTCGAATCTGCAAACTGTATGGTTGCAAGAGTGCCAAAGGTGCGGATACCAAGGACAGACCTCACAGGATGAGCCGTATCATTGGCAATCCAACCGAGATTAAGGTCACTGACATAGCCTACTTGGAGAAGCTGGCAAATCTGATTCCCGATGAGGCTGATAAGCCACAGGAATACAACTCATATAGCCCCTCTTCGTTCAACCTAGAGGAGTGGATGCAGAAGTATTGTATCCAGTACAAGGCAGTCGGATGCTCAGACGGAACAAAATACATTTTGGATCACTGTCCGTTCAATGAGAACCACAAGGGCAAGGATGCAATGGTCTTCCGCAGAAACAATGGTGCGCTCTCCTTTGTCTGTCTACATGACAGTTGTGCCGACAAACACTGGAAAGAGTTTCGGCAGTTCTACGAGCCAAATGCGTATGAGAGACGAGAAGCCGTCCGACAGGAGCGGATGTATCATTCGTTCAACCGTCACATGAAACCGCCTCAGAGGGTCACACACGAGCCTACAGACGGCTCTCCGATGTTCCTTACTGCACAGATGATTTATGACATGGACGAGCCGGAAGAAACTTATGTCAAAACAGGCATAAATGTCATTGACCAACGGATGATTGGGCTGATGAAAGGCAACGTCAGTGTTTGGAGCGGACTGAGAGGAAGTGCCAAGTCAACAATACTGTCGGAGATAATCCTTAACGCAGTAGAAGACGGCAACAATGTTGGGTGCTTTAGCGGAGAGTTAAGACCGAAAAAGTTTATGAAGTGGATGAACTTGCAAGCAGCCGGAAAGAGTTATGCCAAGCCTACACGATATGACGGTCACTACTATGTTGACGATGCTACTCAGCAGAAGATTGCAAAATGGTTGGGAAAGAGATTTTGGCTCTACAACAACAAGTACGGCAACAACTTCACAGAGGTAATCAAGGGATTTGAAACCAAGATTGAAGAGAATGAGTTGGACTTACTAGTGTTGGACAACTTGATGGCATTTGATATATCAGACCTTGGCAATACAAAGTGGGATGCTCAGACACAATTCGTGCTTAGTCTCACGGAGTTGGCAAAGCGGAAAAACATCCACATAGCATTTGTGGCACATCCGAGAAAGTCAATGGGATTCCTCAGATTCGATGACATATCGGGTAGCGGAGATTTGGGTAATGCCGTGGATGATGCTTTCATCGTTCACAGGAACAACAACGACTTTAAGAGATTCACCAAAGATATGTTTGGATGGAAAGAGGACAATCCGATTTACGAGGGTACGAATGTTGTTGAGATAGTCAAGGATCGTGACGGTGGCAATCAGGATGTCTTCATTCCGCTTTATTACGAAACCGAGACAAAACGACTCAAGAATGAGAAGTCAGAAAACATAATTTACGGATGGTGTAGCGACAAGCCGGAAGAGCAGTTACCTACCCTTGCTGATTTCACCGCCGTAGAAGACGATTTAAGCGACTTTCCGTTCGACTAGGGTAAATCTATGGACAACTACATAAAAACCGCTCTACGAGCCACAGGAGAGGCGTGGACGGTATTTAAAACGAGTGCATCCACTGGACAGAATCCAAAATTGGCATTTCAGCAACTCAGAGAGAAGTACAAGGGTACTGATGTCGAGGGTTATGTCACCGACTACACGAAGATTTGCGAAGAGGAACTGCCGAGAATCAAAAATGCCGAAACCTACATGGCAGAAGCCAAAGATGTTGGAAACAAAGTGTTCCAGGTATTCAAAGCAAACGCCAAAAAGGTATTCACCGAAACCATGAGCGATGATGACTGGAATCGGATTATCAAGATGGCAAGTGACATCGGCTACAGTAATTGGGATTCCGAAGTCAAGGAATATGCCAAACGCTACTCCGCATTGATCGTGTGGGAGTTGGATAGACAGTATCAGAGGTTGCATCACATAAAAGAAGAATGGTGGAAATATGTTTAAGAGAATTTTGGCGATAGCACTTGTGACAATGTGCTTGACAGGATGCCATAACACAACAAAGAACTTTGGCGGTTCGATGGAAGTCAAACTTCCGGCTAACGAGAAACTTGAGGAAATCACATGGAAAGATGACTCACTTTGGTATCTCACAAGACCCATGAAGGAAGATGAAGAGGCTGAGACACACACTTTCAGACAGGATTCTGAGTGGGGGGTGTTTGAAGGAACTGTAACGATCATCGAGAGAAAGGAGTAATGCCTTGAAATTTGTTGTAGAAGAGGGCGGTTTTGCCCCTGTAAGAGAACATGAGACTGATGCCGGAGTTGATTTGAGGACTCCCGAAAGACTTGTAATTTATCCTCATTCATCCGTGTTTGTTGACCTCAAGGTGAGAGTCGAGATTCCCGATGGTTGTGTCGGCCTTATGACTAGCAAATCAGGTCTTATGTCCAAAAGAGGAATCAAGACTACTGGAACTATTGACAATGGGTACAGTGGCACAATCGGGTGTAAGGTGTTCAATCATTCTTCCGAGATTGTGATTCTCGATGAGGGAGATAAAGTTACTCAGCTTGTAGTCATGCCTTGCATCATGGATGAGGTTGAAATTGTTGACAGTATCCGTAGCGGAGAACGTGGCGAGAACGGATTTGGCAGTACTGGCACAGGGGGCGGCAAGAAGGTGCTTGCTCTCAATTCTGGAATCGATGAACTTGAACTTAGCGTAAAGACATATAACTCTCTTCGCAGAGGTGGTATCCGCACAATCAGAGATTTGAGAAGTTGGTTTTATGCCGGAGCACAGAGAAGAAAAATCAGAGAAGTCGGAGAAAAAACAATCAAGGAGATAAAACGGAAGATCGAGGAGTTCGATTATGAAACTAACTAGAGAAGAGGCATTAAGGCTACACCGTCAGATGTGGACGGATATGCAAGAGACACTTGGCGATAATCCGAGTCGGGTGGAAAGAATAGCCTTTAAGGAAGCGTGGTGCAAAAAGCATTTCCCCGATGAGAAAATCGAAGCAAACTGCTTTCTGTGCGAATATGGTGTCCAATACGGTGAATACGTTTGCGATTATTGCCCGATTATGTGGGACGAGCGTGATGATTACGATGGTTGTACTGATTATGGCACAAACTACCTAAGCTCTCCAATTTCAGAAATCTTGGCTCTGCCGGAAAGAGAGGTCGAGAATGAGTAAACTTGTCAACGTGGATGCGGTAATCGATGAGATTGAAAAGCACAAACAGTATATGCGTGACAAGATGCCTAACGAGAAACTTGCAGAGTTGTATTTCTTGGCACATGAGCATATTAAGGAGTTGATTTTGCTGAAAGTTCCGTCCGCAGAAGAGGAGTCCTTTGAATGGTGCGATGGATGCAAGGAATATGACCAAGAACAACATTGCTGCCACAGATATTCAAAAGTTATCCGTCAGGCATTTGAAGAAATGAAAGTCGTGCATTGCATTGACTGTCAGCACTCCGAATACGATGAGGTCTACAAGGATCGCTACTGCCACTACAACGGCAAAGCAGATGTGGTTGACGATTATCACTATTGCAGAGATGGAGAGAGGAAAGATGACAAGGTTACGTGCGATAACTGCGAATATTCCGAGAAGTATGTTGATGGATTGATCTTGTGCAGACGGACAAAAACTTCGCACCGTGTTTCCGCTACATCAACGTGTGGGAAAGGAAAGAGAGAGGCTGAAGATGCAGAAGCGAAAGTTTGACGAACTTATTTCACACTTTAACCGCAAGGTTTCAGACATGAGTATCGACCAAAAGTACAAAATGGAACTACTTGGTATGATTTCCGCAATTGGGTTTGCACACGAAAAGGAACTTGGCACGAACTTGGCAGAGGTTGGCACGGATGTTCCCGACAATAATTCGGGGAGTTGATAAGCAAAGGAAAATAATATGGCTTTTGAAGATTTAACAGGAAAGAAATATGAAAAATTGACTGTTTTGGCATATCACGGTTTACATCTAACGCCAGGTGGCACAGCAAGACATTTGTGGAAGTGTAGGTGTGATTGTGGGGCAATTAAAATAGTTCAAGGGGTAAATCTCAAAAACGGATCGACAAAGAGTTGCGGCTGTTGGAAGTTGTCCAA
>Ga0326511_10001366_pt1 | contig 20211 bp, 33 predicted proteins | sample 0_2496_0518_D_FD_203701 | JGI IMG/M metagenome (GOLD analysis project Ga0326511, IMG submission 203701) | Bovine rumen microbial communities from UC Davis, California, United States - 0_2496_0518 | ecosystem: Host-associated > Mammals > Digestive system > Stomach > Rumen | place: USA... | reverse complement strand
CAATGTATAAAAAAGAAATCCTGTATGGTTTCAATCATACAGGACTTATCAAAAAATCGGTATATGAAGAAACCTAATCCAAAAGCACTCCTGGATTCGTCGGGTTAGTATTATTTGTGTTCTTCATAAAAGTCATTTTCTTATCTCTTTATATTATATATAAAAGTTTTTTCCTGTTTTTCGCAAAAATAAACAGCGGGCAGTAAGAACCATAAACCAAAGGAGTAAAATAGGAACTGCGTATGCTGTTTTGTTTTACTTGTTATAATATAGTAAATGTTTTTGTGTTTGTCAACCCTTTTTAATCAACTTTTTTAACATTTTTTATTTCGACTTGTTTTGCAAAATATTCAAACATTTCGATTGCCGCTTGAGGATATTCTTTCGGATAATTCCTGGACCAGTTATAGAAAACAAGCTGAAGCATTTTTGTCAAATGTTTGCTATTAATAAATTCTACATTGGTCAAATAAGAAATCATCTGCGTAATATCATTTTGGGTGGTTCCGACATCATCTGTTATCTTACGATAGACATTAAACATTTTCTGCCGTACCGATACGACATATTTCTTATACTTGTTCAGATAATATCTTAAAGTAAACATATAGTTTACGAATTCGTATTTATCTTTACCATAGAAAATTGTCGCTGACGATTTCAAGTTTCGCGGGATATGCAAGATAGCGACTTTCTTTCCGTTAATGTCACATCTTACATAGTAATCGCCAGGATATGCATTCTTCGTTTCAATCGAATATTCAGACTGATATTCGACGAATTCACAATCTTTACCGAGAACTTCAGTACAGGTTTTTCTAAAAGAATCGGGCGTAATCATAGTTTATGTTCTTCCAAAATATTCAAAATATCTTTTCATACAGTTAGTAAGTCTTTTCTGTGTACCGTTACTTAGCTCCTCATAAGACTTTAACTGTGCTTCTTTTACTTTTTTACGATTGACAGTAAGATCTCCAATAGATTCGACTATCATCCAACCAATAGCTATCGCAATGATAATAGGACCAAGAAGAATACAAATTCCTTCTGTAACTATTTTTTCAATAATATTGTCAAAATTACAAGTCTTATCCGGAATAATAATACATGCCATCATAACGGTAGAAATAATACAGTAAACTATTAATGCGGTCAACATATTTTATTTCTCATAATTATTCACACTGATGTTTCTTACGTCACAATAACGAAAAACTTTAATCTGGTGCGGATCATGTTTATTATAAAATCTATTTGTACCGCCGAAACCAAAAACATCTTCTCGTTCCCAATCCTTCATAGAAAGTAATTCACAACGATTACCGCTGTATTTGGGACAAATCTGATATGTATCTGGTTCGGGTACAGGTTCATGATAATATATGATACCGCATATAGGGCTTACTATAAGTATTGAACAGATATAAGCAACTTTCCATTCAGAAAGATGTTCAATGACTGGTCTGAAAAGACGGTACAAATAGTTTTTCATACGCTAGCGATTGTCGTTGTCGATGATAATCTTTGTTTCTGGGCAGAATACGAACTTGAAAAGTGCTTCAGGATTATCGATGAAGCCAGCAAGCAAGCGACAATTGGAATCGACACTCTGATGGTCGATATAACCGACCATATTTTCTACCGATTCCGGAATTTCAAGAGTAATCTGCTTGGTAGCGAAATAATCGATAACGGCCTGACGCTTTTCAGGTTCATAATCCATACCTGTGTCCTTGATAGCTACGAGCCAGTAGTCAAGCAAAGAATACGGTGTGTCCAAAACATCGTAACCCCATCCATATTCGCCTTCACCACGGGCGGCAAGAGTCTGCGGGGCAGGATTGAGGTTTTCACATGCGCTAGCGCAAGGGAAGCAGATTGTATGTTCAGAAGAACTGTTTGTTTCAAAAACGTTAGGTCTAATTGTCTTCATGATTATTTCCTTTTTGTGAAATATAGTAAATCGGTATGTACTTGTAAACCCTACCAACCCTTGATAGATAGTTTAAACAAGTCCCTAATATTTTCTGTTCCGTCGAAACTATGTCTCATGTCGAGCGGAGCCGTACTCATTCGGCAAACCTTCATAGTTGGAACGTCGATAAACATAGTACAGCATGTAATATTGTACATATCGTCCTTAACCTTCGTATCAGAACCTTGATACAGAGTATTCCATGTACTATCGTTTACGCCCATAAGAGATTGAGGCTTAACCTGTTCAATTCCTAAATCGTCAAACGAAATAGTATTGAATTCAAATGCAAGAATAGGCAAAGACTTCTTGAGCCATTCGATATTCTTGTTTATCGACATAAATTCTTTTTGCAGATGGTCATGACCGCGACGAAGATTCTTATATCCTAGAACGATAATCTTCCTGTTACAGACAAACGGAATATCGGCTTCATTGAACAGTCCTGCAATCACATGAATAATTACATTCGAACCGAGCATATCGATAATTTTCATATCGTCTGTATTCGAAGAATCTGTCATGGAAACACCGATACCGTTGACCAGCTTTTCATTTACCAGTTTCAGTAACAAATCCTTATTCTTGGCAAGATGTTTCTGGTTTACGGTAATATTAGAAACAACGCCCTGCTTCTTCAGAAGTTCAAGGAACCAAACCAAATCAGGATGTTCAAAGATATTTCCGCCGCCGATTGCGACTTCAGTACCGGGCTGCAATGTCTTAATCATCGGCTCAATCTGCCGAAGATTTCCGTTTACGCCTTTTACGGTAGAATTCTCGTGGCAATAGATACAGCCGCCGTCACAGCGGTCAGTAATCTTTATGTCGAAATTCTCAGGAAATTCATAAGTCAGATGGTCTGTTTCTACGTCAACCCAGCGATTTACACGTTTGCCGGCTGAACTTATTTCATTGATATAATATCCAGTTTCTTTGACTTTCGTACCGTCAGCATAAAGGATCGTACGATGATTGCCATTTACATAGCATCCGAGAATTTCTTTATTGTCTGTAAAAATTTTTATTGCTTCTTCTTGTTTCATCTTAGTTTCTAGGTAAAAAGTCACATATTATACAAGCTGACCAGACTTATTAAATAATTCTGGATGATTATCCTTGATATATTCGTACTGGTTTACCTGTTTAACGAAAGCTTTAGACATTTCGTTGAGATACCATGCACGGTTAACTAATTCATCCTTGGAAGAATTATTCTGCTTAATATCGGCAAGCGGAACCATGTCAAAATTCTTTTCAAAATAATCTGGATGAATCTTCATTACTGTATCGAGCTTCATATAAAGCTCATTATAATGATACTGCAATGTATTAATTCTATTGTTAATAGTTTCAAGGTCTGCGGCACGGCGTGCCATTGCTTCGTTTAAATTATCCATTTGTTTCTCCATCGAGATTGTCGATTACTTTTTCCAAATATTTGTTATGTGCTTTCGTACATAAGTCAAACGGCGACATTTTCATCAGCTGTTCCTTATAGCGGTGAACCTGCCAAGGAAACTTAAATGCTGGACTATCCTCTATATAGATAGAATTCCTGTCATACAGAATTTCTACCTTGATATAGTATCTAAAGAAATGCCAAAAGCCTTTAACCTCATGTATCTTAATAAAGATAGTAAAGTTTTCAGGAATATTGTTGTAAAAATATTTTTGTAAATCAAACGTATCGTCACAGATAGCAGTCTTTGTTTTCCCTTGAATAATCTTCAGTATAAAGAAAACAAAAAATGCAATTAATACTGCTTCAACATCATCGAAAAATCCAGCATCAATCAAGTCTAATACCGTCGAGGTCATTTATGACTCCTTCCATATAAACGTTATATGCTTGTATCGTAAGTTTCTTAAAATCAGTATTCATGATTTTCTTCTTGACTCGCTTGATTGACAGAAAACTTTTTAAAGGTTCTTCGAAATTAAATACTGGCACACCACTATAATAAACATTTATTAAAAAAACAGGTGTAGTTTTATCATCGTTGAGTCTTGTATCGAAACATATTATAAGCTCTTCAGGAATTTGACGAGCAGTTTTTAATCGCAGATACCATCTCGTAAGGTCATCCCATAAGACAAGAGTACGTTCTTTAACACGTATACGGGACAAACGAATCAAGGATGAACCTAATAGATAAAGACTGATACACATCATAACAAATGGCATTAAATCTGTTAAAAATCCATCGTACATAGTTTAGCCCTCGATAGAATTGAACGTAGATTCAATATAATCGTTATATGCGTCGACGCAGAGCTGCTTTATGTCGGAATTTAAAACCTTTTCCTTGAACTTCTTGGCCTTAAACCCAAAAATAAAGCTGACATCCTTTCCAAACGGATAATATACCCATCTACCGTCACCGTGATCGTATGTTACAGTAATATTGATACTGTAGCTTGGTTTTAAAACCTTAGGATGCCAGTTATAGTCTACGTCAAGCCTGTAGCAGTTAGGAAGATCCCGAAAATGATCTGCAGCCCAGACTCTGAGCTTATTACAGATACTGTTTACTTCAGCATCAGTATGTTCAATATACATTGCAATAAGGCCGGTAGAATTGACGATAGCGCTTACAACACACAAAATATCTTTAACTTCCATTATAGATTACTCCTTATGGTCTTCTGCGTATTCGTCAGCCGTATTGTAATGCTTCCAGTATGTGATATGATGTTTTCCGGACCACGTACCTTCACAAATAAGGTTATCCTTGATTTTTCCAAGAATCTTTTCCTTATTTTCCTTTTCGTCAAGTACGATATGGGCTATGTCCCAGCGCGGGAACAAAAGCCAGTCTCGCCAAGAAAGTTCCTTATGTTCAGATTCTTTCTTCTTTACTGGTTCGGTTACATCAGACGTGTGTTTAAGTTCTACTTCCGTGATTTTCATATTATTCCTTGGTTATAGACATAATATAATAAAAACCAGGCATTTTGTCAATGCCTGGTTCATGGTTTTATTTAATGAAATATTATTCGATTGTGAATATCTTCGGCTTAGCAGTTTCTGCGACCGGGATAGTGATTCGCAACAGACCGTTTTCGACATGAGGCTTCAAGTTGTCAATATCCAGATTGCTAGGAACTCGGAGGCTGCAATGCTTTGTGGTCTTGATGAGCTTTTCGAAGACCTTGCGCTTGTCGGCGGCAGCCTTTTCTTCTTCTGTAAGTTCCTTTTCCTTTACGTCGATAACGAGATAATTTACACCGTCCTTGACTTCCACTGAGACTGTTACATCTTCCTTGGTCTTGCCCGGGATTGCAAGCTCGACAATGTTCGTTCCGTCTTCTTCTTCGTAAAGGTTAATCGGCAAGGAAACCTTGTGAGTAGCCAATTCTGAGTCATGTACGAAGCCCTGGCGTTGGATAAACGGGTAAAAGAGTGCGTCGATAATATTATACATGTTTTCCATGATTTTATTCCTTTAGAGACCTTACGTGTCTCTTTTCGTCGCTATTGAACAATCCTCGGTCCGAATTCGTAACCGATTCTTCGACGGCAGCGACAAATCCGTCAAACCTTGTCCGTATTTGCTATATTTATAAACTGGACTGGACAATTTTCGTAAATATAACAATTTTCACGGAACTGTCAACCCTATTTGCTCGGTTCTTGCATTACGGCGCCGGTATGGACGTTAATATCCCAATACTGCATGGCGTTACGGAACCATTCGACCTGTTCCAAGGAAATCGGGGCATAACGATGATAATCGATACCCAAATCGAAACCGTTAGTCTTAGCGAATGCACGGCCATGGATATGACCGAACAAAGTGATATACTTCCCGGCTCCGAATTTCTTGTCAGCATCCTTGACATACGGCGTAATCGGCTCATGGACACAGAGATAGTTCAGCTTGTTTTCCGTGAACATGTAGAAATCTACAAATTCGACATTTTCCAAGCCCTTGGCAAGTTTCTTATACTTGTCGTAATCCCTACGTTCATAATTACCGCATACCCAGATGAGTTTCTTGAAATTCAAGTTATTGATAATATCCTTGCACTTCTCAAGCTCGCCGAAGTCACCGCAATGAACGACAGTATCTTGCATTGTGACGTTCTTGTTCCAGTTAGAAATCATTTCCAAATCCATCTCGTCGACATTGACGAACGGGCGACGGGAATAATTCAGAGTACGTTCCTGACTGAAATGAGTATCGGAAGTGAAATACATCGTACCCTTACGGTTGAGGGCGTCGACTGCATTCTTCAAAGTCTTATAGAGGGTAGATTCGTATTTCTTATCGTTTTCCTTAAGACGGACTGCGATGTATTCGTTATGTTCCGCTTCCTTAGGCCAACCAAAGAAAGTATTGGGTTTCTTGAACCATTCGCCGAATTCGATATTGGTAGTACGTGCCGGATGTTCTTTACTTCTCGGAATCCAGAAAACGATAGCGCTTGCCGTAGACATTGCAGTATGTTCCCACCAAGTCTGTTGGGCTAAAGCGTCCGTGCCGACGATTTTTTGATAGTTGGCATTTGTAGGAGTAAGAACCGTACCTTTGAAACCTATCTTTTCCAATAAGTCATAGGCTTCATATCTCCAGTCGTCTTCATAGTTCTTTCTAGGACATGGACCGGCTAGGAAGATAGAATTCTTACAATTCTTTATTTCATTGAACTTTCCTTTTGTATTACACGGTGTCAGGATTTTGAAACCGTAGTCTGTTTTCTTTTCATTGAGTACAAAACTTGGTACTCTCTTGTCTAAGTATGCTTTTATTTTTTCCATATGTTTATCTCTTTAATAAAAAGTCATAGTATTTATTATTCTCTTCTTTTGGACAATGCGAGCGGACATGTTAAGCCTAGTAGGTAATACTAGACTTTCTTATTCACACTTTTGGCATAAAGCTTCGCGTGTCAGTCAGAAGGACTTATAGGTATGCTTACGGGTCGGTCATCCTGTACTCCGGCTATATCATACCAGGCCATGGCGGCTAAATGTACGGTTTGCTAGGCCGTACTTCGATAATCGGTTCGTCACTCGATACGAAACCTTACGTACCAAGTCAGTGATATACCTCGATTCTGGGTATATGACGGCTTACCCTCTACCGATAGTTCCATTGGGTTGGTCTTCGTTCCGAGGAATAAGTCTTTACGATGTCGAATCAAATATAGTAAAAAATAAAACGCTAATGAAAATTAGCGTTTTTATCTGAATTTTTAGTTGTACCAGTCGTCTGATGGTGGTATATCGTCAATTGCGAATCCAAAACGATCTTCCCATTCTACATAAGAATCCGGTACTAAATAAACTGGGTCGCATTCGCTTCCGTCGTCAAAATGTGCTCGAAATTCTTCAATCAATTTTTTATATGCTGCATTAGGTCCGTAGCTGCGGGCGTAATCACAATTATAATTATTGAACATCCATTGCCAAAGATAGAAATTTTTGTCCTTGGTATTTACTTCATTTCCAACGGTTTTGAGTTCTTCTGGCGTATTTTTAGTAATTTTTGCCCATTCGTTTATTTTCGGCTGAATAAGTTTACATCCTGTGTTTTCAAGAATTTTTTTCGCTGTTTCGAAATCCATCTTACATTTTGTTCTTTCTTCGAGTTCGGTACCTTCCTTTTTCGCTATCATACGGTCGAGAATATCGGAAAGCTGTTCGAATACATCAGACCAGTCTTCAAAATACGGAATAGTATTTACTACGGCGTCTTTATGGTTTAAACGCTTTTGCCAATCGGATCCTCCCAAGGGCAGAAAAATATTATCGTCTATGATGATAGTTTTTAAATCTATTTTAGAGACATCGCCCGCTCTTTTGTCATTATAGACTGGCATAATATTAATTCGCCACCAATTAATACCGTCTTTTGTTTTTGTAGGTATAACCAAGTCGTAATATTTTTCCGTACCTGATACAGTACCGAAATATGAATAATTCCTAATTAGCTGAACGTTATCTGCCGCTTTTCTTGCAGATAAATATTCGTCGTCCAGCCAACGCATTGGATTAAAATTTTCCATAGTGTCCTCTTTTTTATTATTTATAAGAAAACCCGGCTTTTACACCGGGTTTAAGATACTATGAATCAGAAAATCTTACGGAACGTAGAGAATTGTCGGATTGTCCGGATGGATGTCGAAACATTTCATCCAGAATTCGTTTTCCAAGCAATACTTTCTCCATTCCTTTTCGAGAGCGTCGAAACAGACGATATTGGCATGAACGATGTTCTTGTTCTTGTCAATCTTGTCCACCTTGACATTATCTGCAAATTTCTTACAGATTTCGGCGAAATCCTTAGTCTTTTTAAGATACTTGCCAGTCATGCTGAAATGAAGCATTTCTGGTTCGAACTTAACCTGAGGAAGCGGTGCCGTAATCAGGTTCTTCTTTGTATATTCTTCCCAAAGAGACTTAAAAACTGCCTTGTTGAACGGCTTGCAATGGATATGCTTACCGGACTTGGAAGGAAGAGTAAAGAATGAACGAGCAAGATAAGCCTTTTTAGCATCTTCGTCAGAAAGAGTCAGAATCGGCGCAGGATTCTTCCAGTTCTTTAGATTTGTCTTATGAGGTTCGCACTGTAAAACCATGTCGATAATATCGTTCTCAAAAGGAAGATATTCAGCATCGAGGTCTAAAAGCCATACCTTTTTCTTGCGTGCCTGACATACACCGCCGTTCGCAGAGGCGACGAGGTGATACGGCGAGCTGTAGGTGCCTCCAGACTCCACCTGGGTCGCAATATCCTTTAACATGCGTAAAGATATGTTCTTGTAATTACGCTTGTTAAGACGCACGTATGCGCGAACATTGAAGACGTCGCAGAGTGTGGTAATTTCATGCTTGAGTTCCTTAAGCTTATCCGATGAGTGAATAAGATAGTCTTTGAGAGAACGGCTGTGCATGTTGCCATGATAGGCCGGATCCGGAACACCATCGGTCATAGGATCGTCAGACTGGCGGCGAAGCAACTGAATATACCAAACATCACCGTCGTTACGAGTTCCGTCAAGTTCATCATCGATACGCTGATTGTCGAGCCATTCGCAGATTAAATCAAAATTATCTACCATTTTTACTCCTTAATCAAAATCATGCTTATTTAAAAGCGTTCGGTGCCATGATTTTATCGATACCTTCTTGAAGTTTCAGTTCAGTCTTTTTAAGTCGGCATGCTTCGTCATGGAACGCATTATAAATTTCTTTCAGTTCACTTTTAATTAATCGGTCAAGTTTTTCCCAGATTTTATCATATTGCTTCGCTGTCGTATGGTACAGGTCAATATGAGCTTTGTTTCCAGCCTTCGTATAATAGTTAAATACTCCAAATCCGCTACAGATATAATCAAAACTACCAAGGCAGATACGACGGTCAATATCAGTATAATATCGGTCAGATATAAAATTTTCCATATCGACATCACGTAAAACAAGATTATCGTTTTTCGTCAAGAAAAGCATTGGATAATCAGATTCGATAAAATCTTTGAATTCTTTTCGACTGATAGCCTGAGCTTTGGCTGGAATGTCGTAATTCATGATTTACTCCTTAATTTTTTATTAATATAGCAAATCATAATTGTCTTGTAAACCCGTTTGTATAATAAAAAACGGGAACCGTTGCCGGCTCCCGTTTCCACTCAACCTAAGGAAACAAACTTAGTGGTTGCTGAGGTATTCGTTAACGACATCCTGGAATTCGGTATCGATAACTGCATTGCTGACAGCTGCTGCCGGCTTAGAACGACCGACGAGTTCTGCAACTTCACGCTTGGATTCCATACGGAACTGAGTCGTCTGGACTTCCTTTTCGATTTCAGCGATCATTTCGTTGCAATCAACGCCGAAGTCGCCGATAACGTTGCGGTCGCACATCTTGAGAGTATCAATCTGAACGTTGAGAGCGGTGAGCTTGGCTTCGATGAGAGCCTTGTTCGTATCGATGTTCTTGAGAGTGTCGCGAACCTTGATGCATTGCTGTTCGGTGTTCTTCCAAGCAGTTTCAATGGTGTCACGAGCAGTCTTCATGCCCTTGTACGTGATGTACTTGATCTTTGCTTCATCGAGCTTAGCAGAATCGGTCTTGCTAGCTTCGATGAGAGATTCATAAGAACGCTTGTTAGCAACGGTCTGAGCGTCAAGTTCTTCGAACTTAGCCTTGAGTTCCTTTGCGTTCGTGAGCATGTCTTCTGCAGACTTGATATAACGTTCTGCATTCTTGTTGTACTGGTAACGGATTTCTTCAATCTTATCCTTCGTGGAGATAAGAGAGTTGAGGCCGCGCTGAGACTTGTGAAAGAGAACGGAGAAGAAGTTGAACTTCATAATGATTTTTCCTTTTGTTAAAAGAGTGAGGTTTGTTTTGTTTATGCCTATAATATAGTAATAAGTATAAGACTTGTAAACCCCTTTTTATAAAAAAATTTTTATTCACCAAGAAGAATGATTCCACCTTCTTTATTCTGGAAACTTACGACTGTTCCGCCGCGATGGTTCAGAATAGAGAAGCTTGTGATACCTTCAGCCTTCAAAAGTTCGGAAATGACCGCATTATACTTCATCGGCTGTTCTTGTTCGGATTCCATCTTGATAAGAGTGGAAATAAGAGAATTGAGTTTCTTTTCATCCATAATGTACTCCTTTTATTAATATCTACCTTTAGTAAGCTTTAACTGTGATAAATTGATACTTTCTCGTAATTCTTTTAAAGCCTTAGTTTTAGCTGAAAGAATTTCCAAATCTTCAAGCATCTTATCTTTAATATATGCCTGTAGATTCTTATGAGTGACATACGTTTCTCGCCAGTCTTTAATAGGCTTCGTATCTACACTAAGGTCGATACAATCATACATATATCCGACTTGGCGAGTAACAATATATTGGTTATAATTTTCGTAATTTTCTTCGAAAATCATTAACGGATGTTTATAGTCAAAATGCTTTCCGCATTCACGAGGGGCTTGAACAGTCGGATCCATAATAGCAATACCTTGCCCGTAAATACGTTCGTCACATCTATGTATCTGTGTATCATCCATGCCTAAATCAAGATATTCTTTCCAGGATTCACTTACTTCATCTTCATAATAAGGTTCATCAGGTTCAGATATTTTAATATATACCTGAAACCTGGTACCTTTCAGAGCTTCTTTAACGTTCTTAGCCGTTGTAAGAATAAGTTCGTTTTCTTTCAGATAGGACATAATTACTCAATATGTTCAGCTGTAAGGAAATTAGCGTAATGAGGGTCAAAATAAGGAATACGAATAATGTCGGTCTTGAACTTGTTGCTACGATACATTTTCATAATCATATCGTAATGTGGACCATGAACACCCTTACGGATGAGTTCATTGACTTCATGATAAGTAAATCCGAGTTTATCTTCATCGCTAAGCGGCTGAAGTCCATCAATCGGAGTCTTGTGAACCAGGTCATGTGGAAGACCAAGGTCGTCACCGATTTCCATGACTTCTTCAGTAGTTAAATGACTAAGCGGAGCAAGCGAACCAGCAGAGTCACCGTAAAGTGTTGCATAACCTACAGCATCTTCCGATAAGTTGCAAGTATTCATAACGATAGCGTTGATAGTCTGACCGTAAGCATAGAGAGTGCTCATACGGAGACGAGCCGGAAGATTGGTACGAGCAGCGTCCGACTGATAGAAACCAGGAATAGCTGCACCGATTTCACGGAATGCTTCGCTGATATTAACAATATCATGATCAATTCCGAGATGGTCGACAACCTTGAAGGAGTCAGATATGTCCTTCTGGTCACCGTTCGGCATCAAAAGACCGAATACGTTTTCTTTACCAAGAGCAGCTACACATATGGCTGCGACTACGGTACTGTCCTTACCGCCCGAAATACCGACAATAACTTTCTTGCCGTTGATTTCCGCGGTCTTTTCTTTAACCCAAGTAATAACGTTTGCTGTAAGTTGATTCATTATTTTACCTTTAATTAAACTTTGTATTAACAAAGATAGAAAGCGTATTACAATCCAATTGTAAACTTATTTTTTACGTTCTTCTGGTTTTTTCACTTCGAAATAACGCATATCGATAAGACGCTTGCGTAAGTCATTGAGGGTATCACGTTCCTTAACTACAACACCACCGACCAATGTGATACCGAGGAGGGTCAGAATAGTTTTGATTACTTTATTCATTTTATTGTCCTTTAATAAATCTGGGCACAAATATAGAAATTTTTTCGATTTTGTAAACTAATATGATAATAACTGCCGAAATTCATTCGTAAGAAAACTGAACTTATATTGCAGTTCCTTCATCGCCTTCGCCCAGTCCTTAAAAGTATCATGTCTCTTGATATGAATGGCATATCCAGGCAATTGGTCAAAACCGGCCTTGCATTCGCTGAATTCCCAGTATTTTGAATTTATAAACATCTGCTTGATAATTGGCTTCTGTTCGAAAACGATATAAGCAGAAGAATATGACGGGCTTTCACAGCCGTCGACAAAGACTTCATCGATTGCATGGCCAGCACAGCAGAAATAGGTTTTAATTCCGTGAGAATTACAACGCATAACGACATCGGCGATATGTTCGTCGACTACTACGAAATCTTTAAATTCTTCTTCATGAATAATGAAATTACCAATACTGGTATACATGTATTCTTGGGTATTAAAATTTACTAACGGACCAGGAAGATTGGTCCATTTAAGTTCGGTAGCTGTCATTTGAGTAATTCCGTGAATTTGTCAGCCAGAATCTTGGCTTTGGAGCGAGTTTCTACTTTCTTTTCACCGGATTTTTTCAAATCCGAAAGATAAGGATCGTTGTTGACATATTCCTTAATTGAATTACAGATAGATTCGACTTCAATACCGATAAGCTTGGTACGTTCACCAAGTTCTTTGATTTCGTCGCGTTCTGCGCCTAATTCATGCTCAAGGTTATATGCTTTACAAAAATCAAAAAATTGTTTATCGGATATTATCATTTTGTTGCTCCTTTATCTTATCATGATAAAGCCAGTAGTTAAGACTCATTTCAGCCTGTTCATACAGCATTTCGAGGCCGTTCACAGCGACTTCACAGAAGCGGTTTCCCTTAGCCTTATTGACGAGAGTATCGTCTGCATAGTTGAGGTCATAATACATGAACGGGTCAGTAATCGTACCGAATTGAATATCGATACCAGCCTTAAACGGGATAGTATTGATAATGAGGTCATAGTTTCGCGGAACGAAAGCATCTAGCGGCAAGGTTTTCCTTTCCTTGTAACTGAAATGACGTTCGACATTCTTTTCGGTTCGGTTGAAAATATCGATATTCTTGATTTTCGTACCGTATTTGCCTGAACCGTAACCGGAAACTTCGTTAATCAAGGCGATACGGTCAAGCAATGAAGGAACGACACCGCCATATCCGAGAATGGCAGCACGCTTAATCATCTTGTTCTTCTTGACGAAAGGTTTGGCATTTTTCCAGAATGTATTATAGAAAGCTGCGCCATCAGTAGAAACACCTTCGAGAGTTCCGTCAGAGTTTATAATGACAGTGTTAATAGAACGTTCACAGACTGGACCTTTAAGCAGTTTGATGATTTTCTGCTTATAGGGAGTGGTGACGTTAAAACCTTTATATACACCTGAATCGACAAGAATCTTTACAGTCTGTTCGAAATTCTCGACATCAAAAACATCGTAGTTATAACCACGAGACTCGAAAAATTCTTTCGATTTAGAATAACCGATATTATGTCCGATTAGTGCAAAATTGTACATAGTTACGCCAATTCATTGAGAATGCTTTCCGTTTCAATATTTTCAACAACAATTTCCGGATGTATGCCGTTATCCATAGCTTTTATGAAACGCCCGAGAATGTATAACATGTTTGTAAAATTGGAATCGGAAAACTTTTTGTAATAGAGGTAGTCAATTGTAGATTCTATATGAGTATTGTCATCATAGATTGAAATTTTGAAATAATCATACGAGAAAGATAAGTTCATCGTAAAACGGCTCGACTTGTGAAGACGAAATAGACGTTCTTTAACAAGTTCTTCCATACTGAACATCTTAGATTCAGTAAAAGCTTTGATTATACGTGTACGAATAAAGTTATACTGTCCGTCGTCAGAAAAATTATATGCAAGCCAGTCAAGTGGATTCCTGTTTTTTGTGTCGTTACGTTTCGGAGGATTCTTGGAATAAGCCTGATAATACTTAGCCTTGGACTTTTCAAATTTTGTCTGAGTCTTAATCATCGGATTTCTTCTTCCTGCGAGTTGTTTTACGTTTTACCAGTTTCTGAGCAGCCTTATTTGTATCAAGCAGTTCGTTCAGTTTATCTTCTGTGCTAGATACGAGATAGTCGTATTCGCTGGCGAGCTTATTAGCCTGTGCGGTTTCTTTCGACATTTTAGACTGGTAGACAATTTCTTCATGGCCTTCGCCAATCAGTCCGTGTCTGTACTTGAACATATCGAGCAGTTGCCACGCCAGTTCGTATGTCGGAATCAAACTACCGCTAGCCCAGGTAACACAATCTCCGATAGATACAAGCTTCGGCTTGGTGATAGAATTGTATTCCAAAAATTCTTGCTGATTATACTTTAAGTTTTTCCAGCTCGGATGCCAGAGATTCCATAAAGAAGGTTCATCTTTATATTGAACAATAAACCAGTCCACACTGTAATACTTGTATGGATAGCTATATTCAGGTCTTGCTTTGGTTTTAACGATTCTAAATTCCATGCCCTAAATATAAAAAATGGGTCGACGTTTGTCAACCCGTTTTTTTAAAGAACACATATATCATATTCTTGGATTTCGTCGTGTTCGTATTTAGCAATCCGTTCAGCCGGTAATTCTGGACCTATTCCAGCATTATAAAAAAAGTCAATTTCTTTTTTATATGACTCTGCTAAAACGTCATAATTAATGGACGTACAGTAATTAAATTCAATACACATACATCCTTTAACTTTTTCAAAATATATATCTCTATCCATCTAGATCCGCCTTGTCAAATATATGATAGTTCTTAAATAACTTCTTGAATTCGCTTTCTCGGTCCATTTCGTCACAATGAGTGATTTCCAGGACTTGAGACGAAATACCAGGTACCTTATTAAGCTTATAGTCGTTATCGATACGGTTCTTAAGCTCATTAAGGTCGAGATGACCGTATTTGAAATCTCCCTGGAACTTATTACGGTGATTCATCAAATCATCCTTAATATCGCCAGAAATTTCACTACGTTTCGTTTCGTCGAACTGACCTGCACCGTGTCTGGTCAGATACGGCCTTGTAACATAATGAACAGTCAAATCGTTAATGAAATACAAATCATTAGAATCGACTGCGCCGATACCTGTAACAGACGGCGTAGTATGTACATTATCCGGATCGTCGTTCAAAAGAAGTCCTTGACCATTTTCGAAAATATATTCGTCGAAATCCCCAGGAACATTGGCAGTAAACTTCACGTGATTAAACATGAACTTACAATCGTCGATGAAATGTTCCATCAAACCATCACTCTCCCAAATTTCTCGTTCTTCCTTGGTCATTTCGAACTTAGGAGCATACCCAGCAAAAGAATCGAAATATTTGGTATTGAAGTAACTGCGGACATACTTGAGATATGTCTTCTGGTTAGTCGGAAATGTTCTTGCGAATTCTTCAAAACCGAGAATATAATTCTTAGAACAACGAAGAACTGTTTCCCAAATACCCATACCACAAGAACCGTGTTCTTCATGATACTTCTGACGATTCTCTTCAATAATCTGGTTAGCCAGAATATCATAGGGAGTAGTCCAGCGGCAGAACCTATGCATGTATATTTGCGGCATAGGCTGCTTCTGGGCCAATTCTTTGTATTCCTTGACGAATTGCATGGGATTTACAATAAAGTCCTTAGAGAAGAACGTAGAAGCACCGTAACACGTTCCGGAACCGAAGTGCTTGAACGTAAACACTTCACCGTTTTTAACGACAGTATGACCACGTTGAGGACCGCCATTGGTAAGGATATTCAGAACCTTACCGTTAGCGTTTTTCGTATAATGGGCTACGACCGTGCCTTTTCCTTCGTCGCCCCAGTTGGAACCGATAATAATTCTACCCTTAATCATTGCCTTCGAGTTCTCCGATTGATAAGATTGTTTTGATATAGTTGAATGCCGCGAAGATAATGTCTTCGTTGTTGCCAAAATTGTTAAATTCTTTGCCGTTTATTATGATACATTTTGGACTGCTACGAGAAATATAGGAAGTAAATGTTCTAAATTCAACGGCATCATTTACAATATCAAGATAACCAATAATATAAGCATGGTCGGCAATATCTGTTCGACAGTAGACCACATTATTGAAATCGTTGACAATTTCCCAAGAATCACCGAATATTTTTACATTCAAATTCAATTTTGCTAGTCCAACCAATTTTTCCTGATTGTCTGTTGCCCATTGGACTGCATCGCTATGGCCAAGTTTATAAAGATTGTCATACATTTTCGTTCAAGCTCTCTAAAGATAAAACAACATCGAGATAGTTAATGGCGATTCTGACTTTATCGGCAGAATCAGTCTTGAAAGACTTGCCAGCGATAACCATGAATTCCGATTGATATACAAACGGATAACTGCAGTACATTCTAAAATCGCCGTTTTTATTGAAATAACCGATTCTTAATTCGCCTTCATCGCGAAGGGCTGCAATAACGTTATCAAAAATCTGATACTTTCTTTTAGTCTTTCCGATAGTAACAGAAATAGGATGCTTAACCCTGTTGTAGATTTCACTTTCAGTTAATCCGAAAACAGTTTTAATCTGATCCATGTAGAATTTAGTAAGATTGATTTTAGCCATGGTTTAAATATAAGAAAAGGATTGACGTTTGTCAACCCTTATTTAATTAGAACTCAGCTATATGAGAATAATAATCTTTTTCTACAGTAGACTCAGATTTATCAGATAGCCAGTTAATAGCGCCAGAAGTATCAGTTCTAGTTAATTCTACTCGATTATCCGTATCTATGGTTTCTTCAGTAGGACCTGTTGCCCAGGAAATTACATAATCGTTTTTAACCTGAGTTCCAGAATCTTCGAATAATGCCTTATACGTTTCAGCCGGTAGAGTTATAAATTTACCAGAATCCAATTTTACGATATATTCTCCTGGTTTTACATCTACGAAGTCGCCTGATACCGTTTTAAGTTTAATATACCATACCATTCGTCCCCAACGTTGACCAGGTACTCCGACTTCACGAGAATCAATCTTGTAATTATCGTCACCTAACCATTTTATGAACTCAATGTATGAATATTTATTTTCAGGATATTCATAAAGAACGGCCTCGACATGCGAGACCGCTTCTTTATGACGTTCAGACGTAAACCAATTTGGTTTTTGAACCGTCTTGACCATCATAGACTAACCTACCAGGTAATTGTTCCGTCCGGCTTAGTCTTAGCTCCTTCGTTGAGCACACCGGCGCCACCGTTGCGAGCAGCGATTGTTTCGCTAATGCAAGCTTCGATAACATTCGGAAGTGCGTCAATCGATGCGACCTTAGCACGGTCACCAAGCAACTGACCGAAAGTATTTTCGATACGGTCCTTGTAGCTACGATAGCAAGTCGAATGATCGTCGATAGAAATATGATAGATGTCAAACTTCTTCGATGCTTCATTGTAAAGTTTCTTCGTTTCTACGTTGCCCTGGACATGTGCTTCATCGCCAAGGAAACCTTCGACAGCGTGACGTTCGAGAACCGGATTCAACGGTTCGTCACCCATCGTAATGATAATTCCCTTCTTGCCCTGCTTGTCGTAGCAATCAAGCTTAGTCTGCTTAAGACCGAAAAGCCAAGCCGCAGAATAAGATTCATAGGAATTACCGCCGCCGCCGCGTTCCATGTAAATCTTGTCGATTGCTTCTGCGATACGAACGTCAGATTCAAACTGCGATGCCTGAACCGGAGCTTCGTCGCATTCCATATCGCCAATACCCATGACCATGAATTCAATATCGTCCTTCTTGTGTTCCTTCAAGAGGTTACACATGATGGTACCGAGTGCTTCAGCAGTACGCTGACAAGCAGAACCCATAGAACCGGTAACGTCAAGAGCGAGAATAACCGGAAGAGTATTCGGATGTTCTGCACTGTTGGCGCATTCACGGATTACATTCTTAGGAGACATAGATTCGTCCAAACGACGACTTGTAAAAGTCTGACCCTTGGTAACAAAACCCATGCTGTCAACACACTTACCGCGGCTAGTCGAATAGCTACGGAAAGAGCTCATATCAAAGCTACCGCCACCCATTGGCTTACCTCCTTACTTTGCCTTCTTTGCTGCTGCCTTCTTCTTTACCGGAGCCGGAGCAGTTTCTTCATCTTCATCTTCGCCTTCGCCTTCGCCGTCTTCATCTTCGTCGGCGCCCGTACCCCAAGAAGCATCGGTGTCGAAATCGAGATTGAACATATTGGTGAAGTCAAGACCGTTACCGTTGCCGCCGCCGAGCATTTGCTGCATCATCATCATCTGACCGAGGCCGCCGAACATGTCACCGCCATTACCGTTACCGTTGCCACCCATCATGCTCTTCATGACCATGAGCTGGATAAGCTTGCCCATAAGGCCCTTGCCCTTGAGACCAGCGTTACCGAAGAGAGAAACAATCTTGCCGTACCAGAAGGTGCTGCCGAGGAACACGTGACGTTCCGGAACGATTTCACGGATTTCACTGGTTTCGTAGTCGATGCACTTGATGGACTTGTCGTCGTCGTTTACACGAAGAACACACTTCGGTTTACCCTGAACGAGAATAACGTCGCCGACGGTGACCTTGCTGGTCGGGAGCACGAAGAACAAGTCAGATGCTTCCATACAGAAGTTAGTGACGTTTGTCAAACGCTTCTGCTTGACATTATAAGTCTTGTACGAACCGTTGCTCGTACGGATTGCAATGCCGCCACTCATGGAAAGTGCGCAAAGACCCTTGTCGATCTTGCCGAACATACCCTTGAATGTGTTACCCATGTTGAAATCGAAATTGAACATATTGTGTTTTCCTTTTATGTTAATTGTTAATATCTTCTTTTTTCAACCAGTTAATTACCTGGAGGTTTTCATTACCCGCATCATCTTCAGCAGGTTCATAAAGTTCATTGAATGTACTATCTGGCATAGCATAGAATTCTCCGTTAATTCCCTTAACGATCCAGTCGCCTTCATAAGCGTCATGTGTGCCTGTCGATGTAGTGATTGTCATAGCTATACGCCGTGTGGCAGTATCAAAACCACAAAAATCATGATATTTTAACTCAATCTTGCCTTTGCCCCATGCAAGAATTTCACTGTCATTAAAACGCGAAATATGCATTGCTTCGACAACGATTGGTTTCTTACGATACTTTGGAATATTCATTATTTTTTCCATTATTCTTTTGACCTTTATAATATAGTAAAAAAGACCGCTTTTGTAAGCGGCCCAAAATAAAAATATTTCGCAAATTTTAATTAATGTACATTAACTAAAATACGACAAAAACAAGCCGCATGACTGTGACCTGTTTGATGATGAAATGTCGTACTTAAAATTAATCATTCTTATTACCTGTATTATATATAACGGCAATAGGATAAAAGTTGCAAAACCAGAAATTATTTTAAGTCGCCTAAAATTCTACTGAAAACTTTGTAATTCGTATCGTCACGACCGCAATAAACAGCGAATTCGATATGCTTAAACTTATACAGATATTTTTCAGTAATGATGTCCTTATAAGCCTTAGCGACAACTTCCGGCGGATTCTTAAATGCGCCACAGCCAAACGCACCGAGAATTACGGTATCGTCACCGTGATATAATGCACAGTTGAGAATCTTATCTGCACGCTTCTTATGGATTTCATAAAGCTCTTCGTTAGAAACTTTGATACCTTCACCATTTTCATGATTGTAGGCGTTAGCCGGAGTCTCTCGAAGATTCGGCGCTGCACAAGTAATAACGTCGACATGCATACGCTGGTAAAGGCCAGTATAAGAGTCAGATTTAATAATTACTACACCAGGAGTGAAGATAATGTCGTCATTATGTAACGGAGTTCCGGATCTTCTATGCGGTTCATAGAAATGTTCCTTTGCCCAGTCAGTATTCAGACATTCATAAAGTGTAGAACAACGGCATAAGCATTCTTCCTGCGCATTTGAGCCCTTAGTGACACCACCGCCTGGA
>Ga0326511_10001365_pt1 | contig 20220 bp, 20 predicted proteins | sample 0_2496_0518_D_FD_203701 | JGI IMG/M metagenome (GOLD analysis project Ga0326511, IMG submission 203701) | Bovine rumen microbial communities from UC Davis, California, United States - 0_2496_0518 | ecosystem: Host-associated > Mammals > Digestive system > Stomach > Rumen | place: USA... | reverse complement strand
AATCCCACTACTTAATATCTCAATTGTTCCTTTATTAACTGAGATTATACGCCTACCGTCTTGGATTTCATATGGCTCAAGAGACGTTATTTTCTCTTTTATCCTCCCCTCTATTAGTTTTATCGAGGAAGGTAATTTTTCCATTTCCTCCCTTTGAATTCGGAAGAAATCCTCTAATGATATTGATTTTTTCATATAATTATGTTTTTTTATGTTTTTATTAAGGAATTGATAGAGTTATAACTGAACCTAAAAAAAATCCTAATAAGGTTCTGAAGGAACCTTATATATGTAATAAAATAATAATAAATACCTAAAGGACCTCGATCGCGAAAGCGGTCGGGGTCATATTTTTCCCAGGCTCAATATGGGATAAACAGACAAGGAGAGCTAACCAGAACTTGTCCAATCAATCAACATTTAAATTTTTTAAAATCATGAACAGCACAACAAATTACACGCTCTATAAGGGCATGATCGACAGTATCAACCTTGATAAGATCTTCGGCATCCTGGCTGAAGAAATCTTTACTGTTATGCCCGATGGTGTAATACCTGAGGGAAAGAAAGTGAAAATCCAAAAGGCAACAGAGGCAGTAATCCCGGTGATTATCCCAATTTTCAAAGATGCGTTCTTGTCTATTTACAAGGATGAGTTTAGTGATGAGGAACTTGGACAATTACTGGCTTACTATGGCCCAGGATCAACCATTTGGTCATTCTTCAACACTGCGGATTTCTTTCCGTGGCTTAGGAAGACGATCAGGGGAGTAATCCATGAGAGGATAGAGGGTCTTGACTTAACATCCATGTCCCAGGAAGAACTTCAGAATCTCGCTCAGATAGAACTCTACGAAATCCTGGAGAAACTCCCAGAGTGGGTAAAAATCTCTTCTACTAACTACCTTGAATCAGATCTTTGCCACAGGGAGGCTACTCTCGGCGACAAAATCACTGAGGAAGGAAACAGACGCATGGCAGAGATTGACTGGATAGCGCTCCTGGAGAAATCCGGGATCACACCATTCGACGAAGACTAAACCACGCCATCAAAAAAAAAACAATCAATTTAAGGAAAAACTTAGGTTGGTTGTTTTTTTTTCTTCCCCTCAAACTCTTAAACAAGAAGAAGATATAAACCACAATCATTTATAATCTTCTTCATTTATTTTTCTAGTTTTTAACAATAAAATAAAATATACAAAATGATACGCAATAATATCACAATTAAACTCTCCTTTTCAGATGGAGAGATGTCTGAAGTGAATTTCAGCGTATTACCTAGCAACAGTAATTTAGACGTAGCTAAGGTAATAAATGAAAAAGCTTCTCAGCTTTTAAGAATAACTGACCCTGATTATAAGGGCCAAGCACCATTTCCAGGTGATGTACTACTTGGAAGATTCGTACTGGAAAACGATGAATATCACACTGTTGTACGAATACCTAAATATTATGCAATTTTAGAATTACATAGCGTAAAAAGTGATGAGTAAATAAAATGATTACCATAGAAATAAAACTTCATATAAAGGATACGAAAAATATCCTTAGAAATGAAACTACGTCAGTAAAGTTTAAAATCTCTACTGAATCAAATGGGTATATAGATTCAGATGATCTCCTTGATGAGATTAATAAAAAATCTATATTACTTCTTCAATCAAAACTGGACCTTCATCCAGATAAAATCTTCTTTTTGGAGGAGATGGCTGAACTTATTCGTACAAGTGACGAATATAACACTACAGTTACTGAACCTGAAGGGTGGGAAGATAAACTTATTTTTGAGTTAACCTCAGAAAATAATAATCCGTATAAGAATATAGATGCGGAGGATATGTATTTACCTGAATATTTATAATGAATGCTTCAGGATTAAAGGAACTTGCAGCTAGAATGGATCTAGCAGCTGAGAATTTTGAGGAAGACTCAAAATTCGTTGGAGATTATTTTAACAGAATTATCCATGAAAAGAACCCAACAATACCAAAAGACAAGGTATTTAAGTTGGATAATGAATTCGATATCCTATCAGTAGATTCAGATTCTATCCTCATTACTTGTGGGGATTTTAATATATACGAAGGGGAACTCTTGTGTAATACAGGAAAAGGGTTATATGAAGTAGTATGTTATTTTTATAACCCAAGAAACCTCAAAGATAAAAGTTTCCTAAGGGATGAGCTTCCTCATCTCTGGATTTCTATCTTAAGAAAAAAGATAGAAGAAGGTTTTGAGTTTATATGGAAAATTTAACCTCAAAACTAAAAATAACCGGCATAAAAAGCTGGTTATTTTTTTTTCTTCATTTATAATGAATTTCAGAAGATCTCTACGTAAATCAATAGCTCAAACCCTAATACAAGGAAGAGTTTATGTAATGGTTTAAATCATTATGTAATCTCTTTCTTATTTTTCGAGTATTTAACTTTTTAAAATATTAAAAAAATGGCAAAGAAAGAAAAGAAAAAGAAAAAAAGGGAAAATGCAACAGATGATTTTTCCCTTGACCTTGACGAAGGCCTTGATCTCGAAGAAGATCAGGAGGATGAAGGTGATCTCTATTTCGATGGCGAAGAGATCAAATTTTGGGCAGAGATAATTGTCCTAATCCTCTTCATTGCGGCCCTGGCGGATGGGGTCTTTGGCTTTAAAATGATAAAGGCACTAATGGCTAGTGTCTAAAATACAATTCCGGTCTATTATAAGACCGGAATTTTTATTTTTTTTTCTTCAAATTTATATCCAATTTCTATTCGTATTTAAATAATCATCTATTATTTTTTGATCCTTTACATGTTCTTTTATTTTCTTTATTGTCTCAGGATCAGTGTGGTAATCTAGTGACGGTGGGGTATAGCCTTGGATTAATCTTTGATAGTCTGTTTTATTCTTAGAATATCTCTCGAGGTCTTTCTCTGTGACTGATTTACTTTTTAGAAAAGGTTCCATTACTTTCCCTCTGTCTGCAGTATTCACCTCGTTTTGTACAGTTCTTATAACACTGTGAATATCATCTGGATTACTTAACATCTCAGCTATAGCATCTTTATCACGTTTGTTAGTAGTTATTGACCCTTTATTCACTTTACTAATGACTTTTCTTCCCCCAAATCCTTGATCCTCGTGAAGTTCTCTCAAATGACTTACTTCATGACCTAATCTATCTGGTCTATCATGGTCTCCTCTAGCTACATGAATTTCAGTTTTTCCATCGGGGTATATTCTAAAGTGAGTTGATCCTACTGAAGGTTTATCTAGTGAGTATGGATTCTTTGCTCTTTCAATACCTTCTTTAACTTCATCTAAAAAAGTATTTTTATGTATATCTAATCCCTCTTTCTCATAAGCATCCATCATTTCCTTCATTATTTTCTTGTCCCTAAAATAATTTACTGGATTTCTTTTACTTTTGAGTATATAAAGTAATGAATTCTTCTTTAGATCTTTATCTATTTTGTCTGCAGCATTTAGCAGAATTCCACCTCCGGCTTTTTTAATTTCTTTTTCAGCATAGCCGTCAAAATTTGTTTCTTGATCTTTATCTTTCCAAGGGTTTATATTTGTATAATCGGGTTTCTTTAACCCCTTAGCTTTCATATCTTCTTTAATATGTTCTATAATACTCCACTTATCTAATACATTACCATATTCTTTTGGGCTCAATTCTTTTGATAATCGCTTGGAGTAATCTGAATCTGCAATTTCTAGACTTCTACTTGATTCCCTACTTCTTCTGCCTAAAGAAGCATCTGCTAGTTCTCTTAGATCTGCGCCTTCTCCTTTACCTATTTTTCTAGCCAATTCTCGAACCCTATCAGTATGAATTCCGTAATATTTTGTTGTTAATATTCTCATTTTATCTAAATTCTTATTTTAACTTACACAACAAATCTTGTACACTGTCACATATAAGTTGTCCTCTCTGGGTTTCATGATTCCAGTAATATACACCACAGTAACCGTACGCGCCATTATAATAACAATAAAAAATGTTTCCATTAGGTGTTTCCGCAAATGGAACTCCCCACATAGCAAATACACCTTGTCCTCCAAAACCGCCCATTGTATTATAAAAATCATCCATAACAAAATCGAAGTTATAGGGGTATTCTTCTGGATTCATAGAAAAGAGTCTGCCAAAAACAGCTTCTCCATAACCTTTAACTTTAATAGTTTTGTCGATTCTACCTCCATTGTATTTCTCCCATATTCTTTTTAGAACTGGATCAATCTCCCACCTTGAGCATCTCTTTTTCATTGAATCCTCTACAGATTTTATAACAGCTTTACCATTATTAGTTAACGGTTTTATATACTTCCAATCAAATCTATCTTCTATAAATTCAGTAGAAGTAGATGTAGGAAGTGAGTATAATCTTTGTAATTTAAATATTCCCATTTTATCTAAAAAATTAAATTCTTATTCTCTAACCAAGAATAAGAAAAAAGAAGAAAAAAAAAACAATCCCCCACCTAATCCACTTAACCGAAGTAATGTCGAAAGGACATTGTTGTGGCTTTGTGGGGGTGGGGGTTGTTTATTTAGTTAGAGAGTGACGACTACCATTTAATAGAGCCAACACCTTTGCTGGCTCTAAGACGTGTTAAGGTGCGATCAGCCTTAGACTGAAGAGCCGATATTCGAACCTGACAGTTTTCAATGATCCTTCTTGCCGTTGTAGCAGGGAGAAGTGGTACTGCAGTGCCTATCCAGATTTTCACACCGTCAGGGTCGACGGCGTTAATAGCTTTCTCTGAGAGACTCTGACGAAGATCACCTTCAAAGAGTCGGATCTCCTTTACGATTGCCTCGGCCCTGGCTACGATGCCGCTGCCATTTTTCTGGATCTCCTCCAGTTCCTTTTTCAGAAACTTTTGGATTCTCAGACCAATGGTCTTTGAGGCCAGGAGAAGAGCCTCATCCGATTCCGGGTCATCCCAGGAATCGACGTCCTTATAAAAGGCGTCAAAGACAGACTCAATATCCCCCTCTGCCTGTGCCTTGGCCTGGGCCTTGGCTTCTGCCTGTGCCGCCTCATTGGCCACTTGACGGGCTGCCCAGGTCACAGCCTGTACCAAAGATTCCTTAAATATCTCGATGGATTCGGGGTCACTGATACTAAGACCGATTCCAAGGCCCCCTATGGGCGTAGTACCGGTAGGGTCTGCTTTTGCGGCGGATTCCGCTATGGACCATGCACTGCGAGCAATCTCGCAGAGAAGCCCGCCCTCTGTAAAAAAGGCAGGATTGCCGCTCTCTTCATCAGCGAAGTCCTCAAACGCCTTGAGGCGTGTTCTTGCGGCCTTCTTAAATGTAGACTTGCCTTTGCCCTCGCAGAGGGTCTTGGTGCCTTTGTACCAAGACATAACAGCCTTCTCTTTGAAGGCGTTTGCGATGATCATGATAGTGTTGTTGTTCTCAATGGCATTGTTTTCAATTGTTACCATTTTCTAACAAAACCTATAAAACCTACTATAACTAGCAGGTACAATCCAGCGGGAAAACTATGTTTTTCCTGGATGTTTCTCCCGTATTCTACCATGAAATCATAGTAGACATCTTTGTGATTATTAAATAACCACCAACCCAAGGACTACGGGGTATTTGGATAAGACCTGACTATCAGACCTCTTCATCCATTACCTTGAGTTGGAACCTTATTTTCTGTGGAATCATTAAATGACCTTGATTTAAAAAGGTTCTTAAAAACCAAAGAGCTACTAATACTTCACCCTTACCCACTACCTGATTCCTCAGTTATTTTAGCCATTTATAGTGGGGGTTATGGATCTTGCTTTTCAGCCAATATCTTCCCATATCCATTACAGGGAAGTTTTCTTTTTTTTTGTTGTTATTTTTGTATCGAAAGATAAAAGCACATGGGATATAACCATGTGCTTTATTATATCTCAATAATAAGGTTTTCAAGGAATTATGAGAATAAAAAAAAAATAAACCCCATATCCTCTGTAGATCCTTCTCCTACTTTGGCTAGTTCCTCCGGCTTTCGACCTACAACGCTGAATATTTGAATGCCCAAAAATACGCGACGGGCTGCGAGTTGCGTTGTATAGTCTAGAGTCAGAAGAGTTCACCGGCTTTCGGAGCCCTTCTTTGGATATGGGGCGGGGAATAGTGTGGAGGGCTGACGAGAATTAGTTCTAACTCACACTGAGATCCATCACCATTCTAGAACTAGTAATATCACTCAGCTTGGCGCCATGAGTTTTATTGACCTATCCCGGCAGAGTCCACCTCCCCTTACATAAATCCAGGTTGCCTCTCCTGGAGCCCTCTTAGCCTTTTCATCAGCTTGCAGGGCGGCTTAATAACAAACCTAGTCAACCTAGGCTTCCTAATTTCATTTTTCATTGCAGAAATTGGGACTTGGCATTGTTGTTTTTTAATCCTCCTCGATTTTTACCATAATCGATTCGGCTAGCCTCCTTGTTTATTATATATGTTAATAGTGGAGGCTGTGTCCTTTCTCTTCTCCCAGCATTTAAGCTCTTTGACACTAGGAAAGGTAGTAGTGTGGGAGGTTTTTTCATTTTTTATTTATTTATCAACTCTAAGAATTTCAAGTGATTAGGGGAGTACTGATTTTTAGCCTCAAACTCTAACAAAAGAAATTAAAAAACATAATAAAAATGACAGAAGAATTAAAGAAAATGTATGAAACCCAGCTTAATGAAAGATTGGTTAATGCTGGTTATAGCCCATACAGTTACCACGACCCAATAATGTGCCTTCCTCATGGGTTTTCTGAGGATAAATCAAAAACAAAAGTTCTATTGGTTTTTGATAGGGTAAAGTGGTGGGGTAGTGTGGTTCCTACTTGGTTAAAAGCCAAGGAAGACAACTTCGATATAGAAGAAGTAATGAAGTATTATCCACCTTTATTGAGAAAATGTGATATCTTTTCTTCATTCTATGGATCCTATCAAGACCATCTCATAAAAAAGTTGGCAAAGGAGGATTCTGAATACAACGTAGAAATCTTGTGGACTATGATAGAAAAACTCCATAAAGATGATTGGTTTGGTAATAGAGAAGAATTGCACTTTTCAGAGGATATTAATATAGACATCCTTCAAGAAGAGATAAAAATTCTCAATCCAGATGTAATTATATTTGCTACAAAATCCAGCAATAACAATGGGATATCAGATATAAAGAAGATTTTTCGGAGGGAAAAGGATGTATGTTTGTTTGTTCCAATTAAAGAATACAACAATATGTGCATAGTTAGTTGGGAAAATTTAGACAAAATAATCCTTTATATACCAGATAGTTTTCCTAGTGGTTTCAATGATATGGTAAATTGTATAAAACAATTAATTAAGAATTTAAAAAGATGATTATATTTAATAATACAATAAGAACAACAGTAAATTGTAAGAAAAATGAGATCACTTATTACAGTATTACAGTAGATAAGAGGAGATCTTTAATAGATTTTCTTTTCAATAGGGAGTTTACGTATTCTCTAAAAATAAAAGAAACTATTACATACGAAAACGTTTCTGGAGGTTATTCTATAGGACACCGAATTGATAGAGTAAACTTTAAAACAAAGAATAAAAAAGATTTATTATCTGCATTGGATGGTTTAATAAATACTGACTATACAGTAAAAATAACTAGACCTGATGAAAAAGTAATGAAACTAGATCCAGAAGGTATCTCCTTAAAATCATTATTGGAATCTTGTAGAAATACAATAGAATATTACGATTAAAAAAGAAAGACGAGACTTATGTCTCGTCTTTTTATCTTTTATTTAATAGCCAGCTGAAGGAGTTGTAGGGTCATCCTCTTGATTTAATTTATGGATACCGTACATGGCTGCTCCTGTACCTAACATACCTATTCCCATACCAACTTTATTTCCGTTTTTATCCCACCAACTTTGATTATTGTTAGTAGCTGGGGTAGTTTGTTGTCTTGATTGTTGGAACTGTTGAAGTGATCCATTCTCTCGTGCCTGTGCTAACCTCTCTTTCAAAGCTCTCTGGGCATTTTCTGACTCCTGTTGTCTATTAAGCTTATCTTCTATTATTTTTGTTTGCTTAATATCTTCTGGAGTCTGTGTATTTTGTTGTATAGCTGGTTTATTTGCTACTTGTCCTTGGAATTGATTATTAATAAGGTCGTTACTATTTTTAACCGCACTCTTCACTTCGTCTAAATTTTTAGCTCCCATAACATAAGTATTCCCACCAGCATCTAGTACTTGATTTGCGTAATCTGCATTGTTAAGTAATGTTTGCTGTTTATCAAATTTCTTATTACCTTTATTCGCACTTTGTTGTATATTATTATTATTTTGGGCATTCTGAACTTGTTTTGAATTCAGGTATTGTTGTGATTGAGCTTGTATATCAGCATTAGCATTTACTTTAACATTTGTATCTAAGAAATTTTGTTTATTAGCAGTTACATCAGGGACTACGGGAGTTACTTTACTACTATCAACTCCATTTATTGATTTATTACCAGCAATTCTACTAGCCCTATCAGATACCTTATGAGCACTATTAGATACTGTAGAAGGTGGAACGGTAGGAGTCGGAGTTTTAGTGGTAAACTTTTCTTTAACATTATTGAATCCTGTCTTTATAGAACTACCAACATTTTTAAAAAAGTTCCCTATATTAACAAACTCTTTTTGACGTACTATTATTTTCCTATGATTCTTGTATATATTGTTATCTGAGAATAATCTCTCCCTATCTAAATAAACTATCATGATTAAAAATTAACATTATTACTAATACTAAGGGAATTGAAGAAAAAAAAAATAGAACCCCAGCAAGAATAGTTCTTACCAGGGTTCAATCAAATAATGAACAGACAAACTAGTGGGAATTCGAGGAATCGAACCTCGGCGCATGGATCTTCAATCCACTGCTCTACCAACTGAGCTAAATTCCCGTAAACCCTCCCCCTAAAAAATAACAATGTCCATGTCAGCAATTCAATCAAAAAATCGGGGAAGGGCTAAAACGAATTAAATATTAATAAACTATATCAATTATATCAATAACAAGAATTTGATGCCTTTCTAAGTGGTCGAAAATTAGAGATAAAAAGCATCACTAATAAAATCTTTAACGGATTTATACGGATACTCTAGAGTAACCTTATTACACTTAGGGGATAATTCGAATGTCTTTTCTATTACCTCAACATCAAAAGTAATACCGGCCTGTTCTTTAGGAACTTTACGGGTTACCACTGCTTTATACCCCATATAGACTACCCAATAATTATCAGTAAAGATATTATATTCAACTAATTCATTTTCATTAAATTTAAATGACTGTGAATATGTCTTAATTACTTTATCTCCTTTATCTTTCCCTAAAAAATCTTCAAACTTATTGAATGAATCTCCCACAAGAGGTGGGAGATTAGCATTTTTCAGTTGTTCTTTCCCTTCCTTTATTTCTTCCATATCCTTTTCTAAAACAGGATTAAATGGTTTGTTTGGATTAAGGATTTTTATTCTTAAGGGATCATTCCTATAATCAAGGGTAATTAAACTATTTCCAAATCGATATATAGATTCCGTGTTATTTTCCATCTTTTAACATATTTAAAAATGTTTCTTCATTTATTGTATTTATACCTAGTTTCTCAGCTTTTTCTATTTTAGAAGAGCCGGGATATAGGCCTGAAATTAAGTAACTTGTTTTAGAATTTACGGAAGTTTGAAGTTTACCTCCATTATCTTCTACAAGTTTTTCTAGCTCTCTTCTTCGCTCTGGGGGATTAAATGTCCCTGTTATTACGAAATTTTTACCACTGAGTATTGTAGTAGTAGTTGTAGTGGCTGGTTTATCTTTTACTTTAAATTGTAAACCGTATGTTACAAGTTTCTGTAATATAGTAGTATTATCACTATTACTAAACCAACTACATAAACTACTAGCAATTTTAGGTCCGATATCAGAGGCTTTGGAAAGTACATCAACCATTCCTGTAGCTGCCATAGAGAGATCCTTTATATTTCCAAATCTCCTGGCTAATATTTTTGCAATATTTTCCCCGACATGCCTTATACCAAGTGCATATAAAACATTCTCAAAAGGTACTTTCTTAGACTGCTCTATCTCTCTAATTAACCTCTTTGCAGCAATAGAACCAAATCCTCCAAGATTTACAAGCTTCTCCTCTGTAAGCGTATACAAATCACTTACGTCCTTTATAAGCTTGGTCTTGTATAATACCTCAATAGTTGATTCCCCGCAATATTTTATATTCATTGCTTTTCTGGATACAAAATGAGCTAGTTTTCCAATAATTTGAGGGGTACAATTAGCTGAATTCGGACAATAATACCCAACTTCTTTTGGCTCTTTTACAAGAACAGAACCACAGGACGGGCATTTTGTTATGAATGTTACAGGTTTGGAATTAGGGTCTCTTAAGGAGAGATCAACCCTTGTTATTTTAGGTATAATTTCTCCTCCTTTTTCTATAAATACTGTATCCCCCTCATGAAGATCCAAGCTTTTTATATAATCTGCGTTATTTAATGTAGCCCTTTTTACCGTAGTTCCTGCTAATTGTACTGGCGTAAGATTAGCTACTGGGGTGACTATTCCAGTTTTCCCTACTTGATAATCTATGGAAAGTATTTTAGATTCTTCCTCATCAGCCTTGAATTTATATGCTATAGCCCAGCGAGGAATTTTAGCTGTAAACCCAAGCATATTTCTCTGCTGAATTGAATCTACCTTTATAACAATACCATCAATATCATAAGATAAATATTTCCTCTCCGTATTCCAATGATTTATGTATTCTAGTATTTCATCTATACTTCCTACGAGTTTAGAGTCCGTAGATACCTTAAATCCCCATTGTTTTGCTTTCTCAAGATTAGCAAGATGAGAATCAAATGGGAGAGGATTCATTAGGAGATAATAAAGATAACAATCTAAACCCCTTTTTGCTACAATAGACGGAACTAATGTCTTTATACTACCGGAAGCAGCATTTCTACAATTAGCAAATGGTGATTCTCCTATTTTTTCACGCTCACTATTTAATCTTTTAAAAGATTCATGAGGCATTAATATTTCCCCTCTTATTTCAAATTCATCAGGGTAATCACTACCTTGTAAAACTAATGGAATAGATTTTATTGTTCTAACATTATCAGTTACATCATCTCCAATACGACCATCACCTCTAGTTAATGCTTTAACTAACTTACCATTTTTGTAAGTCAATGATATACTAATACCATCAAACTTTAATTCACAAGCATATTTTATAATAGTCCCGGGAGGCAGTGTATTTTTTATCCTCAAATCAAAATCCCTAAGCTCTTGTTCATTATACGTATTGGCTAGGGAAAGCATTGGATATTTATGTGGGAATTGTTGAAATTGTCCACTAGAATCACTACCTACTCTATGTGTGGGGGAGTTTGGGTCGTCTAATTCCGGATAATTTGTTTCCAATTCCATTAACTCCTTCATTCTCTGATCATATTCAAAGTCAGATAATGTTGGTTGAGATTGGACGTAATAATTATAATTAGCGAGATTTAAAATATCTCTAAGTTCTTTTATTTTTGTTTCTATACTCATTTTAATTAAAACTTTTTTGTCTATGGGAACGAGTTATATTACTATAACCCACTTCAGTCGTAATATCTATAATAAAATCTAACATATCATTCAATTCATCTGCAGTACTCATATCAAGAGATGTTATTGGCACATCACCAGATCTAGGTGAAGTGATTGATATCTCATATATACTGCAATTTTTGAACATATAAGCGAATAACTTTTCTATAAGGTTTTTATCCAGCTTAAACATATTAAGTAGTTTTTGAGTCAGTTCTGCAGATAATACAAGACTCTGTATGAAACACCCACGAAAGAGCACATCACCACTAAATTCGGAATTTCTCGGATCGATTTCATTATTATTCAATGAGAGTAATAAATCATCTGTTACGTCTGCTATCTCTAATAAACGAATATCTACCGAATGACAAAATGAATTAATATATACATAATAACCTGTGGATATACGAGTTCTATTATACCTTTCTGATCCAACTTTTGTCAATGCTAATTCCTTTATCATATATCTTTTACTATCCGAATTAATTATTGAATTAATATAATCATCACTCCCTCTAATAATTACTGTTTCAAGTGAATCCCCGGAGAAATAATTATGTCCATATGATTTACTATCAAAAGTAGAACAAACATTTTCATTGAGCTCTATATTTTTTAATTTAGTTGACTGGAATGCCTCACCGTCTATTCGAGCTACCCTATTAAAGCAGAAGTCATTTATACTTGTATCACAGAAAGCTTCAGATCCAATAATCAACTTAATATTTCTCCCGTAAGTAAATTTCTCCAACCTTTTACAGTTTCTAAATGCACGAGTCCCAATAGTAATAATACTAACTGAATTAGGGTTTATTATATTTACCTCATTCAAATGTTCTCTTACTCGATCTAACTCATACCAAGGGGAAGTAATTTTCTGAGTAATTGTGGAAATTACAGGAGGATAGCACTCATCGCTACCTGGAATACATGAAAATGAGATTAATTTTCTTCCATTATCATAAATATAATTCAGAAGTGTCATTTTAACCAACGTAATTCCGGAATTTTCACACCAAGATTCACAGATTGGTCCTACTTTTCTAACACTAGAATCATTTATAGCACTGAAGAATACATCACCTAAAACAAAACCTTTATCAAAATAAACACTAACTTTCTTTATATGGAAAATACTCATTAAATAATAACGGGTAAGTGCATAAAGGGGAAATACAGTTCTATCTCTATATCCTCCCTTAGAACTAGTCATAGGTTCCCATGTCGTATCATCATATATAAAGTATATTCCAAAAGAGTCTAGCTTTTTAAATTGATCTTGGTCTTCCTCATATTCAAGTATCTTAGAATACCAGTTTATAATACCGAATGTACCATTTTGATTCAAGTATTTAAGGCCCTTTTTACAATTCTGTAAAAATTCATCTATAACTCCTGGCTTTCTTATTATTTCTTTTGCAAATCCTTCTTGGATAGATTCAAATTTTCCAAGATGTTTATTTGTCGTTTCAAGAGCCTTTGTTTGGTCTTTAGTAACCTCAATAATAACTCCTATAGGTGTATCATTAGTATAACCAAAGCCAAGTTCCTCAGCTACTTTTCTTGACTCTCCCCCTTCTTCTTTTTCTATTTGATCAAGAATACGAAAAAGGATAATAGAGTTAGTTTTCATAACAGAACGACGAACGCTTAGACTTTTCTTATGAAAATACTCCTCCACTATATCTTTTGGAAGATGTCTTAAATATGCCAGAACTTCATATACTAGCCCTGAACCCTTACTTTTTAATATAATTTCTTTTGTAGTCATTTTTTATGTATTTTTTTTATTTTACGTTATTAAGTATTTGAGGGGAGGAATAAAAAAGATAGTATGTGTATAGCTTTTTATTTTACTATACACATACTTATTATCTTTTATCAAACATATTTCTATAGTGATTAAACTCTCCTGAATCTATTTTTCCAGAAGAAGGTTTATTACTATTTTTTATACCTTTATAAATACCAAAGCCAGCTAAAGCAGCTATACCTGTCCCAATAATTCCTGATTTCCAAGGATGTTCTTTGATTAATTTTTTTAAGAATGATTCTGCAGCTGTTTTAACTTCACTCTTTATTTCTTTACCTAAATCCCTAGATAAATCTTTTTCATAATTAGCCAAAGTACTCTCCAATTTACTCTTAAATTCAGGACTATTGACACATTTAGTAATGCATTCCTCTAATTCTTTCTTCAACTTTTTCTGATCATCAACTACTTTATTGAGTTTGGCCAAAAGATTCATCTTTTCTTTTATAGTCTCACGATCATATTTATAGTCTTCTACTATTTTCTTTGTCTTGAACCAAAAGTCTGCATAATCTCGTGGAGCTCTTTCCTCAATAACTGATAAATATGCATTAAAGACTTTCATAAGATCAGAGTTAGGTAATTCTCCTTTAACAACCCCATCCTTTCCCGAAATAAAACCACTTATCCATTTAGACAGTTTACTAAAATCATAATGTCCTATTTTATCTTTCGGAATACCTAGCTCTTCCATTAACCTAGGATCAATAGTAGATACTTTACCACTATTGAAATATCCTTCCCATACTTTACTTATTTTATCCCGTACTTCTTCTGGTAAATCTCTTATTGCTCTAATTAATGATGCCTGTTCTTGATACAAATCTTTAATTTTAGCTTCAATGCTTGCTCTACCACTTTTATCTATTAACTTTTGCTCTAATCTTACTTGACCAATAGTATATAGAGAGCAGTTAGATATATTATTTACTGTAGGATAATTTTCAATAGCATTTTTGTTCTTTGGATCAGATATAAAGGAAACAAGCTTCGTAGCTAATCCTTTTCTAGATAATTCATTTGATAGACATTCCTCTACAGTCATCTCAGAAAAACCATACCTACCAGAATTATTACTCCTGTCCCAAAAATCATTAGCTTCTCTTAATTTTCTGGCAATTTCATCATATAATGATTTATTATTTTCTTTAAGTACTTCTAATACTGCTATATTTCTTTGTAATGTACTCTTATCTGCGGCTACAACGGCAAATAATTTTAACTTAACTATCATAATATCTTTTAATTTCTATTTTTGTGAAAAAATTAATAGAGATTAGTAGCAAATTATAGTTCAGGTTTGCCGTAATCTCCCTCAATTTAAAGATTTTTGTATAAAAAAGAAAATAACGTACCTACTAGATTAATTAGTAAGTACGTTATTTTTCTCCCTTTTTAAATTAAAGGGAGAAAATTCGTCTGAAAAATAATTTCAGTCTAAAGGAGATAGATTTCTCCTCTTTAACATAGTCACGGTTTCCTATGTACGTGACCTTGTCATACTGGACGCTCCAAGGAGACGTCTCTTTAGGAGTCCAATCTCCCATTTTGGCCATATTTCTAATGGCTTTAAGAGGAATTTCAGATCTCCTCTTAATACAATCCTCTAAGGAAGATTCCTTAAAGAATACAATCTCAATCTTGTAGTCAGGATTGAGTGCCTTGATCATTCCTAAGAAGAATGACCTTGTTGGAGCTTTCAGGTTTGTATCGTCTATAATAACGTCCTTTCCCTGAAGAACCAACTCTTTCAGCTGATTAATCTCAGTTTTAAATACCTGAGATTCCTCCTCCGCACTACCCACTGCTTTCTTAGTGGGATCGACAATGATCTGTCTTTCAGCACGGATCTTGTCTCTCGATATCACAGTGTAGTTGTGATATTTTTCCGCCTCCGTAGATTTACCTGTTCCAGGAAGACCTACGAAGATCTTTACAGTCCCAGTAAGGGTCTGTGTTTCTTTTTGTGCCTTTTCTTTTTCCAGGGCTGCACGGGCCTTGTTTTTTCTTCTACTCATTTTTAATATTTTTTAATTGTTATTAATTTGAAAAATAAAAGAAGAGAATACAAACACTAAATTTATATTCTCTTCTTTATTAAGGGTTTGAGAGGTTGATTAATATGATTTCAAATAAAGGTCTCCCCACGGCATAGTACACTCAGTCAGACTTGTAAATGTAGTCAGGACATTTCTTGATGTATTAAACCATGGAAATTTTACAACCAACCTCTTATAAGATTCCCTGCTACTAATATTCTTAGGGTTTTCAAAATTCTGAATACTTAACCAATTCTGAACATCAACAAAATAGGTAAAAAGCATTGTTTTTACGACGAATTGATCTATATAAAAGAAATCCTTCTTCTTCATACGATCAATATCTATTATACTTTTCAGTTGATTCAGCCTTGTATAAAAAGTACTCCAATACGTACAGGCATTTAATATCCTATCATTATCTAGATATATTAACTTTTCTTGGTCGGATAGGGGATTTATACCTGCTTCTTCTTTTAAACCTGCCCAATATCTGCCATCCCAAAGTTGAAGGTAACGACTATCAACATATCTAATCGGGACTAGTTTATCTAAACTATCATCCATAAAGGGGGTGTTACATAATGCATCATAAATAATCGTAATCTCTGATTCCCAAGTATTACTATCGATTTTTATATTATTCTCAACAGCTTCTTTCAAAAAATTATCTAACTTTTCTAACTGTCTTTCTGAAAGAAATCTATTAAAATTACCAACACCTAATCTAATATATTGGTTCGTACATTCAACATCCTCCTCTATGTCTTTTGAGAGGTCTTGTAATTCTTTAATAATTAAACTATCTATCATAAAATTCACTAAAATATTCTGTATTCTCATCCTTTTCAACAGTTCCATCCAGATCTATTGTAATTGGAAATATATTAACGAAGTCTATATTAATACGACATACTCTTTTATCATCTGTTACAAATCCAAACTTCACCTCAATATTCTTTTCTTTTAAATACTCGCCAGCCAATTGATTTAATTGGCTGATACATACGTTAAGAGGTACTGTTCCTGAATATTCTGCTATTCTTGACCTATATAGTCTAAGGAATATCTTCATATCCTTGAGGTAATAATTAAATTGCATATCCCAAAGTGATTTAATTTTATCCTTTGGGTACTTTGTATTTACTAAGCATACCAAATATTCAGGTTTCATTGGGGCTCTACCTTCCAAAAATTCCTTAAACTTTGAAGGGTCAATGTTAATCTCGTGCAAAGGGGTAATGGTTTTTTCAATATCCTCAATCTTAATACCTTCTACTGATTTACTGTCAAATCCCAAAATTTCACAAAATTTTTCACTGGGATGTGTAGGAGGTATCAAACCTAAGCATTTACAAACATCTTCGCCGTTACTAAAATCACCTAATTTAATATTAACTTTCATTAAATTAGATAAGTACATTACAGCATTCAATGCATCTGATATCTCTTCTTTAACTCGTTCTCTTGCATTAGATGAAAATAAGTCGTCAAGATATCTTGTGGTTATATCAGTAACATGTTCGAAGTCAATGATATCTTCTTCAATTTTTCTAGTACCCAAGTATTTATCTAAAAGAGCAATAGCATTTTTAAGAATTGAGTTGGATTCTAGTTCATCTATCTCAGATACACTCATTCCGGTACATATTATTACCTTTATTTCCTCAAATTCTTTTTCATACTCATAGATTACTACTTTTTTACCTTTTTTTATCAAGGTATACAAGGCAGATGCGAGAATTGCCTTTTCATGAGTCCAATAACATCTACCCCAATAACAAACTAAATCTTTCATTTGTATATAATTTTAAATATTTTTAATAATTTTTATTAATTTTTAGAGTTTGAGAGGGAGGCGGGCGCGGGGGTTTCTGTCCTTAATACTAAACTCTCTCTGTCAAAACCTCCCGGATCCCTTATGTACTAAAAAATTTACTAAAAAACGGGAGTGTCCTCACAGGAGTAGAATAAGGGATTGATTTACTACTCTTCCCTTTATTCCTCGCGGGCTTTTGAGAGCCCGCGAAATAATAAACTAACCTATTTAGGTACAATTTTTACACTGATATTACTGTTCTGTATAAGATAATAGGATTCATATAAAAAAATTGTACCGATTTTTTTTTTGAAAAAAAAATCAAAATATAAATCAAAATATAAATCATTAATTATTTAGGTAACATTTTTATTATGATATTACTGTTCTGTATAAAGTATTAGGAAACGTAGAAAAAAATGTTACCGATTTTTCTTTAGGAAAAATCGAAATAAAAGGGATAGCAATATTTATCTCCTGTGAGGGCACTTTCGTTTTTGTTATAAAAAAAAATAATACCTCTCAAACTCTGATTATTGAAGTTAAATAGTAAAAATTTATAAAATATGTTAATTAAAGAAATAATAGTCCCTAGTGGAATAAAGTACATTAGTGAGTGGGAAGGTTTCACATTTCCACCTGAAAAAAGTTGTATAGTAGATAAAAAGATATGTGGATGTGGATTTACTGAGTGGTGTTTAAATAATGATACTCCTGTAATCCTGTGTAGTCCTCGAAGAGTATTGCTAGAAAATAAGCAAGAACAACACAATGCTCCAGGTTCAAAACTCCGTCCTGTTTATTATTTCAAAAATGATAAAGAGAGTTTATTGGAATTCGATGAAGTAGTAGATGAAGAGACAGAGAGAAAAAAGGCTAAAATAGCAGCAAATACACCTTCTACAGGTTCCGTAATAGAGCTTGAGAGATGGATGTGTAAGAAAAGGAAAGGTAACAAAGATGAGATTGAGTACTTTAATTATATTTTTGCATTAAAAAATGATTTATTGAACTGGATTAATACTGGTTATGCTAATCAAGGGCCTAATTTTGTACCAAAGATTATGGTTACGTATGATTCATTGAAATATGTAGTAGAAGCGTTAGGTACGATTTCAATAAATAACTTTGTAATCGTTGTAGATGAATTCCAGTCAATATTTACAGACTCTACGTTTAAACCTGAAGTTGAGTTGAATATAATAGATATATTATCTAGCTTACCTAATAATAAATCCTTGTTTATTTCAGCTACACCTATGATGGAGAGGTACCTTGATAAATTGCCATATTTCCAAGATATGACTATTTATAAGCTTAATTGGGATAACTCTATTATAGATCAAGTTAGAATTGAGAGAAAATATTCCAATTCTATAAGAGACGATATATCTGAAATTATATTAAAGTATAAAGCTGGAATATACCCTACAAAAGTAACTCCCGATGGTGTAACTCATACATCAAAGGAGGCAGTTTTCTTTGTAAATTCTGTTAATTATATTGTAGATGTTATAAGAAAAACAGGATTAAAGCCAGAAGAAACTAATATCCTCTGTGCGAATACAAAACAAAATCTAAAAAGAGTAAAAAAGATAGGGCATACTATAGGTAAAGTTCCGATAAATAAAGCAGATAATAAAATGTTTACTTTCTGTACTAGAACCACCTATATTGGGGCTGATTTTTATAGTGATTGTGCTATGACTTTTGTCTTTTCGGATCTTAATAAACAATCACTTACAGTTGATATTTCCCTTGATCTCCCACAAATTATTGGTAGACAGAGGTTAAATACTAATGTTTTTCGTAATGAAATATCTTTCTATTATCATCTAAGAAATAGCGATTTCTTTATGACAAGGGAGGAATTTGATAATTGGCAGAAAGAAAAAGAGCAGACAACTGTAAATTTTATTAATGCTATTGCTAATGTAGATGATCCTACTTTGGCTAGCATGGTTCAATTCTATGCTAAAGGTAAAAAATATATAAATGATTATATAGGTTTTTCCAGAGTACAGAATAAACCAGTAGAAAATATACTAGTTAAATTATCAGAACTTCGAGCATGGGAAATTACAAGGCCAGATTATCAGGAGGCTGTTCTTATAAAGAAGACAAGTAATGATCCTATACCAGATAATTTTATTGCAGTAAATGTTAATTCTACTACTGACATTGATTTAATGACTATATTAGAATTTAAAAAGAAGTTTGAAGCTACAAATGAATTTGTTAGTAGAATGAAGGCATTTTTTGATTTCTATGTTAATAATCCTGAATTATATCAAAAATATAATGACCAGTTTATTAGCTTTATCCCTGTTGAGTATAGAAACTATCTTAACAAAATAGGTATAGAAAGAATAAGAGCTCTAAACTATAATAGGAAAAACATAGAAACTGAAATAAGCTATCACAGATTGATGGAAGAAGGGATATTACCTGGGGAGATTTATAAAGCATTTCAACCGGGTATGACTGTATCTCGTCAATCCGTAAAGGAAACCATTGGAAAGATTTATAGTGATTTAGGTTACGATAATACAGCCAAAGCTACAGACCTTCTCAATTTCTTTGACGTAGAAGAATGTACATGGGTAGATTCTGATAAAAAAAGGGTTCATGGATTTAAAATAATTAATAAAAAATGATACCACTTTATAATTAAGAGGCCCTTCTTGATGCAATTAAAGAGGAGGGTCTTAGTAATGATTCATTGGGCTATAAAACTCCATACTGTATCTGGATATTCACAGACGGCATGGAGAAAAAGGAGATTTGGGATAAATTTCCATCCCCACTTACCGGCTATGAACAAGCTAGATGGGATAGAAACTGTATTGAAAGGGTTACGTACTTTTTGATACGGGTTAGTTATTACGGTA
>Ga0326511_10001364_pt1 | contig 20225 bp, 29 predicted proteins | sample 0_2496_0518_D_FD_203701 | JGI IMG/M metagenome (GOLD analysis project Ga0326511, IMG submission 203701) | Bovine rumen microbial communities from UC Davis, California, United States - 0_2496_0518 | ecosystem: Host-associated > Mammals > Digestive system > Stomach > Rumen | place: USA... | reverse complement strand
TGTGACCATGTTGTAACAAAGGAGGGGTAAAAATGTTTACTATATATATTCACTCTTTTGATTTAAGAAGAATCGTAAAGACTATCAAAGAACAGAAGGCTTCACATAATGGCCTTCTTTTTCGAGCCATCAGTGGGTTCAAAAAAATAGAAAATATGGAATATATAGCTGGACTGAATTGCGTGAATGAGCATGGTAATATTTTCTGTGAAATAATAATAGATGGCGAAAGTGAAATCGAGAAAACCGGAGAATACAGTGTTACATCAACTATCAGCTTAGCATCAGTAGATGTTCCACTGAAAGACCTTGAGTTCCTGCTCAACAATAAGTACGGAGAAGAAGTTGATAACACTAAACTTACAGTGAAGGTCGGTGATTACAATGTAACTATTGAGAAGAACGATGTAGTAGAATATGAGGAGCCATGTCCACATTGTGGTGCTACGGTACTCGGTGTTACAGATAGTTCTCTTGTTGCTACTTGTCCTGAATGTGGTAAGGAGTTAATGGTTTGTTCTTTCTGTCCAACATTCTGCGAGGTAAAAGATAAGAAAGATTGTAAGTCCTGTATATTCTGTGGTATGGATTGTACCTTTGAATGTAATGGTAACACTGGCGAAGGGTGTCACATGAAACTCCGGGCAAAGAACATTAAGACATTCTAAAAAATAAATAATAAAAAAAAATTGGGAGCCTATGATAATTCATAGACTCCCTTTTTTTATATCCTTTTGTCAGACTTCCCACGGGTCGCACAAATCACAGTCTGGGTGTTCATCAAACCATTGACATAATGTGCAACAATACCGTGCTTCCCATGCGTCGCAGTGACACTCGCAGTCATCGCACGGAATATAATCTTCGTCTTCCATAGTATCACTCCTTATTTACACGTTTGCGATTACAGTTTTCACAGTATAGACAAAGGCTTTCACAGTTTTGTTCACGGAGATACTCTGGAACTCTGCAAACTACCTTGCCATCAACCATGGTGTGCATTGCTTCGTCCATTGGGTACGAAGAAGATTTCTTTGCTGGCTTTGTATCCACCGCAAAGTCATCGTCACATAAATGTAAGATATTGTATAACTTTGGATACATCTCAGCAAGCAAGGACAAATGCTTGGAAACAGTAGACTGTGCAATTTTAAGCACTTCCGCAATCTTTGTTTGCTTATAGCCATTCGCTATCATACAAATGATTTTCCAGTCAATAGGAGATAGTTTGTCCTTGAGATGAGCAAAGTATTCTATACGCTCCTGCTGATTAACCTTGGAAAAATAGATTTCTTCAGGGCTGCGTGGAACTCTTACATAGTCAGAAGGTAACGGTCTACTATCTTTTTTCCACTGGTCAAAAGATAATCGTCTTTGTAAATCACCGAGTGAAATAACACCATCATTGTAATCTTTGATGAACTGTGCAAGTGTATCTATCATACCGCCACCGCCTTATCAATAATAAACTTCTTATACTCTGACTTCTCAAAGCTAAAACGGGCGGCAACCTTGTCACCAAAGAAGGTACAGCGTTTGACAATGGAACCATCTGGTAACAGTCTGGCTCCCTTGTCAAATCTTGTAGCTTTCTCCTTTTCTTCAACGTATCTTACGTCATTAGAAAAAGTTTTTAATGTACGCAATGTGCGTTCCTTGTCCTCTGTTTGAATGTTCAGCATCCAAAGATAACCATCATCATTCAAATCCATGAGAACACGGATTATCATCTGCCAGTGCTCCCGAAACCACCACGGTCGGCATTGTTAAGACAATCAACAACGCTGATAGACAATGGTTTCTGTTTCTTAACTATGCGGAACTGTGCAATACGGTCGCCTTCACGGACAACACCGTCTGCAAATGCAAGTGCAGGGAAATGCCACTGGTCATTATCGCCACAGTATGCTTCATCAATGATGCCCATGCTGTTCGTCATAATAATGTGGTACTTCTTAAAAGTGCTAGAGCGTGGTAACAAATGACCCTCGCAGTTCTTTGGGAGCTGCATGGCAAAACCAAGCGGAATCATGATGAAATCCCCGGACTTGTAGTGAATGGTTCCGGCAGCCTTGACATCTACCCAGTCACCGTGCTGTTCTACCTTGCAATTAGGATTGAAATACTTAATCTTAACAACGCTAGCGTCCTGAACGACAGCGTTATAACCATCAATCCAAAATGAATTATCTATCTGATACATAATTCCATCAGGGCAGCTACCTACTTCTGTAATAGTCCCATACTCTCCCTCATGGGAACCACCAGTAATCTTTACATAATCATTTACCTTCATTTATTCTTCCCCCAATTTAACCCCACAGTAAGGGCAGTATTTAAAATTAGAAATAATTCTAGTTGAGTTTTGTTTGAATTCTTCCAGACACCAACTAGACTCATTTTTCCATACGGTATTACTACGCCATCTAATGTTTATTTCTTCTGGCATTTCTTCACACCTGTGCGTGTACGTGAAATTTCGCATAAATACCTAGCCTTTCCACGAGCAGCATCGTCAGCATAGGATAACAAATGGAAACCTGTGCTACCATCGAAATCTTTAAAGGCTTCATCGAACACCGTGGATACAGAAGGATTAGCCTTCTGCAACTCCACGAGTTCCATGGCACGCTTAGACCATTCAGCATCGCTGATAATGTTGTCGTTCATCTCATAGTAGATAATAGAATGTATCATTATCTGCAAGCGTAATGCTTTGATACGTGCTTCAACGTCCATATCAGTCACACTTACTGTAACCGCAGTTACTACAAGTAAAGCATTTGCCTTCTGGACGTAAGGTTTTCTTGCCACACTCTGGGCAAGTAAGGTAGGTATCATGCTCAATGTTTTCATCTACAGTATCAATCATAGCTTCCATTGCATCTGCAATAGCATTTCCGCATGAAAGACTAAGGGTCTGTCCCTGTCTACGCAATGCCTGACACGCGGAGCACTTGTTAGCACGGAGCTCCTCGATAATATTGGAAACCTTGATACCGCTACGGAGTGCTAATGAAACCAATCGGGTGATAGTATTGATATTCGCCTGACATCCACCGCTTGCATTAGTGAATACCTCGAAAATATCATTGCCTTCCTTGTTGACAGTGACATACATGGAAGGTACGCAGGAAGAACGCTGCTTAAATGTAGAACCATCTACCCGATACTTGTTTCTACGCTTAACAGGTTCGATGACATTAAACTGTGGTTTATCATCATCTACCCCAAGGATATTCCCACGCTTACAACCATCACGGAACACTGTTATACCCTTGAGCCCCTGTTCCCATGCCATGACGTAAATCTTTTTAATGTCTTCCCAGGTAGCTTCATTAGGGAGATTTACAGTAGAGCTAATTGCGTTATCAACGTAATCCTGCATGATAGACTGGAGTGCTACACGCTCAACATATGGAACCTCGTGAGACTCTACAACGAATGGGAAGCGTTTCTTAATCTCATCTACAGTGATACCCTGTGGGTCAATGTTATGATAGTGAAGCATATCTTCTACTCCCCTAGCATAGACAAAGAATGTTTTTCCTGCATCCTCGGTAGCATGGGAAGTTCTCTTGTATGCCACCTGATACATAGGCTCAACGCCACCAGTGAATTTACCTGCAAACAAGCTGATGGTTCCAGTTGGAGCAATAGATAACAATGAACCATTACGGAGACCGTACTGCTTAATCTTGTCGTACAGTGGGGTGCCCATAAACATCTGAATCAGCGGAGATTTAGAGGTCTTTTCCCAGTCATACTTGGCGAATGCCCCTTTGGTTTTGGCAAGGTCAGCACTCTGACCCAATGCACACCCTAAGATAAACTCCATTACATCAGAGACAAACTGTCTTGACTCCTGAGAACCATAGCGAATTCCCATAGCTACCAGTGCATCTGCGAGACCAAAGACACCCAAGCCAATGCTACGCCAGTCACGGATAACTTCACGGTTCAAGTCAAGTGGTTGCATATCATAGCCATAGTCAAGAATTTCGTCAAGCATATATACTGCATGACGGACAACGTAATCAAGCCTATCCCAGTTTACCTGTGCGTTATCGCTGAACTTGTTGTCAATCATGTTATACAGATTGATTGAACCAAGGTTGCAACTGTTACCGCCAGTACCAAAGAACTCTGCACACTGTGCAGTCATAATTCCATTGAATATACCAGAGTGATTTATTGGTTCGTTAAAACAATAAACAACATCGGCATCTGGAATTTCAACAATGCTAGTAATAGTAACAAAACGACCCGCATTGCGATTTGGTGTACCAGTAGCTTGAACACGGGATAAATTTAAGCCAAGTTCTATCAGCTTATGAACATACCACCCACTGATAACTAAGCGGTAACAATCTTGACAGTGGTATATACCATTTCTCCCTGACCCATCATTTAACGGTAGCTCCCTATCAGCTTCTTCGTGCATTAAACCTATAGAAGAATGACAGCCCAAAGTTGTAAGCATAAGCTGTACGTTGCTTAAAAATTCTCTATCTGTACTTGAGATAGAGACACTACCACTTGGGTCATTTAATGTACCATCGGAGTCAATAAGTCCTGCCAACCAGTCAAGACGGTAACGCACTGACATTTCGTTACTTGGGACATATGACTTACCTATAGGGGCCTCTGAAAGCACAACCCTTGTTTTGTCCCCACAGTGTACTAAGTGGTCCACGGCAAGTCTATCAATTACCTTATGCTTTTCGCCATATATCATAATCTCTGATAGACCTTTTGTTCCATCGCCACTATAGAAACCATTGGTGTATGCGTCGTGACCATTAGCATCAATGCCACCATAGATAATTGGGTAATCCCACTTGGCTAACTTATCGCCAACATTTAAATCCTTAGCCTTAATGCGTTTGCCATCATTCATAATAAACTTATGATACGTAGTGCAATCTAACGTCATTCCGTTAGATGTGGTAATATGGAGCATTTTCTGATTATACCCAGTAATTCTAGGACTTACTACACTCCACTCAGAGCCATTCCATATCTTTGTCTTTCTGCCAACAAGGTCAGCAATTCTCTTATAGCCACTGTCTGTAAGGATTAATGTATCGCCTGTTACACATGGATTTGAAATATCTATAGGATAGTCATCGTACCCTGAAAGCAAGTGGTATCCGCGTACACGGTCAATGAATATACAGCCGGGGTCACCGTAATCCCAATTTACCTTACAGAAGTCTTCAAAGAACTTAGCGGCATCAATTTCTTTATCAATGACTTCATGTTCGGACTCGAAGTGTAACTTGAACATTCTATGCTCACATACCGCCTTCATAAATTCATCAGTGAATTTAATGGAGATATTCATGGAAGCAAGTTTTTCATTGTTTTCCTTGATACGAAGGAACTCATAGATATCAGGATGGTCACACCTAAGACCAACCATTAAAGCTGCCCGTCTTCCACATTGACCGATGATACCGCCCGTAGCATCGAACAACTTGAGAAAACTTACTGCACCAGTGCTTGTTCTTGCACTGTTATTTACCTTGGAGTCCTTTGGTCTAAGGTTATCCAGTGCTAATCCACATCCACCACCATAACTACTGATTCGAGCAATCATCTTCGCAGTATCAAAGATGGACTCAATGTTATCATCTGGTGTCGGCAGAACATAACAGTTAGACATTGACATCTTACGCTTACCCTTCAGTCCTGCTGCTGCCAGTGTACGCCCTGCTGGCAGGAAGTCTGCGTTCTCAATGATTTCCCTTGCACACGGCTGAATCTCTGGTGAAAATATGGAAACCACGCGGTCAATGAACTGTCTAGGGGTTTCATTCTCTTGCAGGTACTTCTTCTCCATTATTCCTCGGCTGATTTCGTTATCATAAAACATAACTCTGTACCTCCATTATCAATATCATCAATCATCTTCTTGAACGCTTCCGTAGCTTTCTCTCGGTCAGGGTATGTAATAACAACCTTATCACCCTGAACACTAATATTTCTAATCAACGCTTCCACCCGTCTTTCTCTTTGTCAAACTTACGAACTATAATCTCTACCCTTGGGTGTTCCCGGTCTATATCGTAATCAATATAGCGAACCAGTGCATACCTATCGTTGTCATAAACCTCTGCGTGTTCCAACATATCGCACAATGCTTTAGCACTGTTGTTTACGTCACGCTTACGAGCATCGGGGAATAAAGTGTATACATCGACTATCACCTTTTCCCCTTGTGTTGTATGCCACTTCTGGTTCTTCATCTGCCTACGCACGGTATCCTCTGCTTCCGCAAACCATGCCTTCGCCCTCTTTGTACGTACACGTTTACCGAACTTGGTATTCATGTACATACTGTTGACACTAGGTATAGACGGAATCACCAAGCGAAGCTCATCGCTCATCGCAACGAAGCTCCTGTGCCATCTGCTTAACCATCCTCTTAGCACAAGCAACCTCATTAGGTGCTACGAGTTTGTTCGTTAACGCACTGTAGATTGTACAGAGCTCCTCTACGGTCAACTCCAATGTAATTGTAATGTTACTTCCTGTCTTCATTTGACATCACTCCTTATAAAATGCTAGGTTCCCAGTCTTCTGGTGGAATATCAGTTGCAGGGTCAACGAGTTTCCCTGTCTTTGCAATTTCTGACCACCACATATACTGTCTAGCCTTTTGAATATCACTGTCATGCTGTCCTTTGTAGTCCGCTCTCAGGATATACTTAATTGCATTACCCTTGCAGAACCCTTGGAACTCATCAGCGTTCATCAACTGTTGCATTACCTGAATTGGTGTAAAAGCAACGTAATGCTTCTGCTCATTTGAATAACCGCTCATGTTTACGCTCCTTTCGTAACCTTCTAATCCACTTACGTATACTACGTCTCTTTAGCTTTTCAAGACCAAGCCATGATATTGCTTCCTTCGGTTCATACCTTTGTCTTATAATGGCGTTAATTGCTCTACCTAAGAGTTTGTACTTAACAAAGCTAGGACGTTTCTTAGGTACGTTGCACATTTTATACACTGCTACTAGCTGTCTTCCTCTCATGGTTAAGCTCCTTCACATGACGGATGACCTCACGACCAACAATGTTGATATTGCGGATTATCTGGTCATACCAATCGATCTTCTCGAAATTATCGGTATCACGGGGAAACGGTGGGCCGACTGAGATTTCATATTCAACCTTGGACCACACTGAAAGCATAATGATACGCAGATGTTTAATGTACGCATCCCATCCTGTGTATACCACGTTGTCCCAGTAGTCTTTGTACTTGAAGCTCTTCTTGTCTCGCAGGAACTTCCTTGCAAGTCTAACGGAAGCCTCGTAGACATAAGCGTGACCAAACAGGTTCTCCCATTCCATCTCGCGTGTGTTAATATTGTAGGTCATTACATAGTATTCAAGTTTACTCATGTAGCCACCCCCAAAGAAGTATTGCAGCTATGAGCCACGGAAGCATACGCACAGATTCTTCAATGACAATTACTAAAAGCCTTGCTATAACTTTTTTCATTTCAATGCCTCCCATAAAAGATAACCACTCAAGAACCACGGGCCAAACGCCGCAACAAGAACAAACAACCAGAACAACAATCTCATGTTGAACTCAACTACCTTACAGGTATACTCAACTATCTTGTCCATATTATTCACCTCCATAATTCTCTTGGTAGTATGGACAGAACTGGTTTACACTACACCAATCTCTGCACTTACGGTCTGGGTAAGTCTTACTTGTGCTCCACCTATCACGCTTACTGCATATCGGTGGAAGTGTATTGGTTTCCAGTGCGGTCATCAGCATATCGTACTTCTTCTTCATATACATACGAACCCAGTGTGCTGAGATAGGGTGTATAGGAATCAAGTATGCTTGCTGTTCTATGCCATAGCTTTTCGCTGTCTTATCAAGACCACCACGGACAAACATATTGACAAGTATCTTATCCACTTGAAGGTTATGCTTCTCCATGAGGTACTTGTAGTACGAAAGCTGTATTGCTATCTCACGAACATCACGGACACCGCCGGGAATAAACTCTTGCTTCCACTGTTCTGTTCCCTTGTTTTTACCGCGTGTTGGAATGTATTTCTTCCACACACTGTGGTACCCCAGTGCCTTTGCAATGCGGAAAGCACCGAAGAACTTCCAGTCATACAGCGTTTTATTAGCACAGTCATACGCATCAAACTGTCCTGAAGTAATATCATCTTCAAGTCTTACCTCTGCAAGCCACCCGTTAGGCTGATGTTCTTCAAAGGCTTTATGACTGTTAGTTCCAATCATACTTGCAGTGACACTCATTGGATCAATGTAGTAATCATTGACTATCTCAAGGTAAGCAGGAAGTGTAGGCTTGATAAGCTGTGTAACACTAGGTTTACCTCGCCATGGCCTTGTATCTCCTGCGGATAACCTTGCAGGTAATGCCATACACTGGTGGTCACACCCTGCAAAGCATTGTTTAAACGATACTGTGTCACCGTTTGGACACTTAAATCCTATCGCTGGCATTGTTAACCTCCTCAATAACAAATTATTATAAATGATAACAATATGGACAAAGAGAAACAGGGTGTTACCACCCTGCTAACAACTTCTCTTATATGATAACACAGGTGTACAAATTACTCAACTTCGAGTTTTGCAAAAATCTTCAGAATATCCTTGACTTCGATATTCAAATCTTTTGCTATCATTCGAGTTGTATAGTAGAGCGATGTCAATACATTATTTAAATCGCCCTTCACGCTTACACTAACGTTATCTGGGTCATCCGTTGTTACTACCGCTAAGATTGCAGTGGTTACCTTATCACTCTCTATTGCATCTTTAATGCCTTCTTCAATGTAACTCATTGTATATCCTCCTATAATTTCTCATGTAACCTACTGGTTGCAGGGTCATACTCAAGTTTAAAGATTGTATTAGCATTGCGTACCTCGCGAGCCTTGGTAATCTTTAAAATCGTGTCATACTTCTGCTCTTCACGCTCTATCGGTGACAACCCTGCATTTAACGCAGGTCTCCAAATGAGTATAATGTAATCCGCAGAGTTACCGATTGCACCGGACCCCATAAGGTCAGCCTGTGTAGGTTCATGGAAGTTACCATTACCTTCCTTGGATTGACTAGCTTTACGTAGCTGACTAAGCATTACTAAGGTTACACCCATCTTTTTTGCAAATGCTTTCATCTGCCTTGCTGTGATATCCTGTTCCTCTATCGTGCTGACATTCTTCATATACTGGAAGTAGTCGACTGCAACGATGTCAATCGGGGTGTCCTTGTTCTGCATGAGACGTACATAGTCTTCCATGTTTTCAAAGGTAAGGCTATTCTTGTCAATGATAAACAAGTTCTTACGCAGCTTATCAACGATAAGATTGTAGGTCTCAGGATGGTCCTTGATGTACTGTAAAACTGTATGTCTAGGTACTTGTACCACCTTGGCTACAATGACCTTCATAATATCTTCCACTGGCATCTCCATGGAGAAGAATAGTACCTTCTTGTTCTCCACGATACACCAGTGTAAAATCCACTCAGTCAGTAGGTCTGTCTTACCACTGAATGAATAAGCTCCTAGCACCACTACGTCCTTCTTTGCAAACCTTATGGTTTCATCGATGTTCGTAAGACCAGTGCCAAACTTTTCTTCTTCCTGCTTATTCTGTAGCTTCATATAAGCAGTATCAATGGATACCACGTCTTGCAATTTTTCTTCCGCAGTATCATTCTTGACATTCAACAGTTCACGCACAAGGCTAACATCACGATTCCATGCTTTAGCAAGGTATTCCGCAATATCCGCACGGACCATGGGGTTCCGTACAGTGTTCATGAATTCCATAATGTTCTTCTCTTGAACATCACGGTCAGGCTCGGAGTTAACCATCTGCTTGACACAGTATAAATCAATAGACTCATAGGTGCAATCCTTGGCTATGTCCTTGCCGCCCACCACCATATCATTGAAGTCTTTGTATCCGTCTGGGATAATCGCAACTTTTACAACGATATTCGGTGCTTGCTTGCGGAACAAATCGCGAGCACGTATAACAAACTTACTTGCCTTGCCGTCATTGTCTGGGCAAAGAACAACCTTTGCTTTCATAGGAGTCACAATGTCCTTAATCTTCTCAATGTGTGACTTACCTACTGATATCCCACAGTAAGCAACACAACAATTTTCCTGTTGAATTGCAGAGATAGCATCGAGAGCACCTTCGCAAAGCATGAGTGTCTTTGTATGCCGCAGAAACTTTTGTGCCTGTGGAAGTCCAAAGAGAAACTCACCTTTAACAAAGAGACCATCAATGTTCTTACTGTTCTTATACTTAGGCATCCTATCGAAGAACCTGTATAAGAACGCCACCGTGCGACCCCATTCGTCCTGCATAGGGATAGACAGGGCTGACAGTTTATCACTGTAGCCCAACCCGAATGTCTTAATACTTTCATCGGTTATCCCACGCTTATGCAAGTAATCTATAATGGTTGGCAACTGTCTTTGCATTGACTTCGCCCACATGGCATTGCGTTTAACAATGTCTACCTGCTGACGATACTCCTCACTGTCATCCAGTGTAATACCAAAGTCATCACATAATTGATGTACTGCATAGTCAAAAGTAACACTGTCACGCTCCATGACAAAGTTAATGATATTGCCACGGGAACCACATGAGAAGCAGTAATAAGTATTACTGTCAGGAAAGATAACAAAGGATGTAGGGTTATCACCATGATGTATAGGACACTGACAACGATATGTTCCATCGCTTGCCAACTGAGCATCTGGGATATACTCAACTAAAGACTTGTGTAACAGTGTATCAATGTTCATAATTACTCCTCGTACTTCAATAAGAACTTAGGGTTAATAACCTTGAATGACAATCGCCCACCAACGAATCTACGGTCTGACACGATAATGTTTTCACATGGGCGAATAACAATGCCTTCACGCTGTACGTTATTGTTAATTACAGACTTCTCAATAGATAACTCAACGAGTTTATCTACGTTATCCGTAAGCTTAATACAACCAAATGAAGGAACTGTAGGAATATCTAAGCTACGACATATGTTCCGCATTTCAACAGGTGACAAATAATACCCACCCTTGTTGATAACATTAAACACATAGATTCTATAGCTATCAAGTTTATACTTATTACCCTGAATCTTAGGCCCAATGATTTCACCCTGAAAGACAGTGTTAAACGGTACAAACTTCATGGAATCATAGAACTTCATAGCAGTCACATACATGAAATCATTTTCATCAAGGATTTCCTTATTCCGGCTGCATACATGGAATTTACGCTTGTTGTCTATCCAGAATGTTACAGAAGAACCGTCGAGCTTTTCAGTAACATCGCACACAGTTCCCTTGTACTGATACAAAACGTCCTGTAATACCTGTACACGGGTCTCATCGGTCTTATTAATCCACTTAGGAAACTCCGCCCTCAATGGTTTGTAGATAAACTTACGCCAGAACCAACGACCAATGCGGAATCTCATGTACCATTTATTGTTCGTAGGTTCTTTCACTACATACCAAGGGTCGGCCTGTGGCTCCCACTTCTTAGCACCAATAAACTCAGTAACATCATCGCCCTCACTGAAAGCCTTGTCATAACCTTCGAGAACACAGAGCGGAAATGCTATACCCTGAGAAATCTGTCCACGCAGCTTCTTTGTGCGAATACGCTTACCTTCAAGGAAAGCAAAGTATTTATTGTCAGCAGGGAAGATAGTATCAATCTCACCGTACACACAAAGGTCGCCTTCCTTGAACTCACCCTTCCTGACTACAACGTGCCAACCAAGGATATCTGCTACTTCAATGTTATCAGCGTTCTCAATGGAACGAACCGCCTTTACCTTCTGAATCGTCACTAGCTGTCTCATCGTTATCCTCCTTAACGAGCCCACTAAGCATAAGTATAATGAACTTTGGATTGACATCTTTATCCTTTGCCATTGCTTTAATCATCTCTGCAAGCAAGGATAATGTCTGCATACCATTACCTTTTACAATGGTACATACTTCGCTACTGCCGTTATATACAACATTAGCTACAACTGCATCTGCATTGTCTGCAATAAATTCAAGTGCTTCCTTAGTCTTCATCGTTTTCCTCCTTGTCATGCATGAGTTTAGAAATAATCAAAAGTAACTCAATTACACTTACATCGAACCTCTCTGCCAGAGACTCAACGAGAGCACAAGTTAATGCAAGTAAATTGTCACCCTTACCGTGAATGTAAACACCTGCATTACCCTCGTCATCAAGTGTTGTAGCGGCAAAAGCCTTTGCGTTCTCAATAGAGTCAGCAAGTTCCTTTAAGTCTTCTTTAGTAAGAGCCATTATACTTTCCCCTTTCTTGCATTTCTTTCCATTAAATCAATATCGACAAACTCCCCAGAACTCATCCAAGTCTGAAGATTAAACAGTAATTCAGCAGGTTTATCGCTACCAATTACCCAGTATTCCTTGTCCCTGAAGTGAATGACCAGTGTTGAATTATGAACAACCATATCAACAACATCGGATACCCACCGGGAATGAACACGCTTGCTGTTGTCTGTGTAAGAAATCATTTTCATTAATCTAAAACCTCCACGGTTAAATACTGTCTGCCATTGACAAACGCTTCTTCCTTTGTGTTACAAAAGATATCAACGCGGTCAGTGTACCCACCGCCGAATCTATCTTCTACAATATACTCGTTTCCGTTAATGCGTAAGCGAGTTCCAAGCGGAAGGTGGTCAGCAGCTACGGTTCTTCCTGCTACTGCCACCTTGCCACTTGCTGTAATACCACTATCACTACCACACTCATCTGCTGAAGCAGTGTACCACGACACGTTAGCAATGAACGTCTGCGGCACATCTACTGAATCTTCTATGGGTTTCTGTGTAGTTTCTACCATAGTATCTTGCGGTAGCGATAACAGATTATCATCTACGATAACGCTTGGGGCAAAATAATTACTCACTATCGGCATCAACAGAAGCATCATCGCTACCATTCTTTGCCGCACTACGTTTCCTCCTATGCTCCTCGGCTTCAGCCTTGGCTTTGGCATCGAGCTTCTTATAATAATCTTTAAGTTTTACATAAGGTACATTTTTGAAGTCTCGCATTTTATTTCTCCTTCAATAACTCAAGATAATTTACACTGGAAGACTGTGTAATTTTTGTCACTTGTGACTCTGTATTCCACAGTCTAGCCTTGTTGTACAATTCCTTCATTGATATATTGTGCTTTCCCTCAAGGGTACACATATATTCATGGAGGAGGTCCATGGTCTCCTCACTTTGTTTCTTAAAGAAACCATAGACCGCCCAAAAATTTTGCTTCCATGCCTTACCTGTAACAGCAAGGTATTGTTTAGCCAGTGCATGAGGTTTGTTCGTTGTCTCCCACAATGTCATACAACTCCTCTACACAATCATTTAAATTGCCCTGTAAAACAAAGAGTCCGGGGTTATCACCTGCTGTGGCAGCAAGTAAATCACTGACACCTTCGAGTCTCAACAGGACATCCTTGATACGAGCATTGTTAATCATACTGGAATATCCTCCTCATCCTCTGCGGCAAAATCATCGAGTTCAATTCCAAACTCGGAGAAGTCATCGGAACCGCCGTACTCGATGAGCTTGTCAACCGCAACCTTTTCGATATACAGGTTCATGCCATTAGACTCCTTGGTCATCCAATATACAGAAGGGGTAAATGCAATACGCATCTCAGAGCCATTGGCAATCTGTACATTATGTGGAACCTTACACTTTGTCTGGGTGTTAACCATTGGGATAAAACGCTGAACTTCCTCACCAGTATTCTTGTCGGTGTAGAAAGCAGTGGTCTGGAACTTGAAGCTAATAGTACCATCGTCCAACTCATCGTAACCACAACGGTCATTACCTGCTCTCCACTTCTTGTCGGCGAACTCAGGGAGTTCCTTTGCGGCGGCGAAGGTATCATCACACCACTTCTTGAACTTTGCCTCAATGTTCTTGTCATCGAATACAATGTTGGCAGTGTACTTACGCTTACCTTCGTACTCATCGATACGAGAGTTAATCTTACACCACATTACCTTGCCACCACGAGGGGATACTGAACCTGCGAGAACCTTAGAAATTACTTTTGCCATATTGATATGGACCTCCTTTAAATAAATAATACATTGTGGATATTAGTACACTCATTGTGTTATAATAAATGTACTAACATAGGCTTAATAAATATGCTAACAACTTGTTATCACATATATACGATAACACATTGTTATTGTATTTGCAAATATTAATTTCAATTTTTTTAGGGAGGTGAACCCTATGAGTAACAACATTGCTTTTCTACGAGATAACCAGAAGATTTCATTGCGAGAACTAAGTAACAGAACTGGCATTGCTTATCCTACAATTTGTCGTATTGAGCAAGGTCGTGACCCAATGTGGTCAACCGTTAACAAGCTAGCTAACTTCTTTAATGTATCCGCTGATTATCTGATGGGTAGAGATTCCACAAAGATAATCATGGAGAAAGGTGAATTTACCTCTGAAGAAATCGAGCTTGCCTGTAGGCTTATCCGAGAGATTCGTAAGGGAGTCCAAGATACTCCGCAAATAAGCGAGGACTAATAAAGTAACTCCATCGCTTGTTATGTTTTATCGCAGTCCCAAACGGGAAAGCCTTGTTTCTCAATCCTGCTCTAACGAACTCCTTGCTCTTACCCATGAGTTCTGCTGCTTTCTCGATTGTTATAATCATTCTTAATCACCCCTTTCACACAATAAGTGTTCATAATCACGCTTACAGTGGTTATATTAACACACCTCTTGTGTGACTGTCAACACACTATCACACTTTTTCTATATTTTTTCGGAGGGATTAATATGAATCACATAAAGAAAGCGAGGTTACATAGAGGAATGTCTCAGGCTGAACTAGGTGAAGCCGTTGGATTATCTGCTTCCGCTATAGGTATGATAGAGCAAGGAAGAAGACTACCTTCCTTAAAAACACTAGCTAAACTATCAGACGTTCTTGGGTGTTCTAGGGAATATCTAATGGAATTAAAGGATAAAGAAGTTATAACAATGTCAAATGGTGGATTAATGTTAATGCAAGATATTGTAGAACATTCTATTCCTGCTGCAAAAATATCAAATACACCTTTATTTAAACTACTAATGATGGATGACCCTGAACTAGCAAAGATTGTCAATGCTACCAAAGTTGTCGGTGAGCACGACGTAATCTCCCATGGTAAACTTATTTCAATATCACCAGCTAAGCTTGAACTATTCCATGCTGCTCTCAAAGTTATCCTTGAAATAGGAGGGTGATTATTATGAAGCTACCTAATGGCTACGGAAGTGTATATAAACTCAAGGGTAAACGACGTAAACCATTTACAGCAGTAGTAACGACTGGTAAAACCAAGGAAGGTAAGATACTCCGTAAGACGCTGGGATACTACGCTACCCGTGAAGAAGGATTGGATGCCCTTGCTTTATATAGGAAAGCACCTGTTGAAGCAGAGAACCAACAGTTAACCTTTAAAAAAGTAATGGATGAATTTATCAAATACAGAGAGTCACATGATAAGCCTATAGCTTCCAACTATATGACCTGTATGAAAAACTTATATCCATTAAACAACATGGTTATGTCAAGTATCCGCACTAGGCACTTACAAGGTGTGATTGACGAATTAAAAGATAAACCAAGCACCTGTGCAGTAACTAAATCATGTATGAACATGATATTCAAGTATGCAATCATGGAGGATTATGTACAAACAAACTATGCTACCTTTGTCATAACACCAGTTATCCTGAACTCCAAAGCACACAAGCCATTCACCGATGAAGAAATTGAAGAACTCTGGAACCATACGGACGACTATGCTGCTCGTATTGCCTTAATACTTATATACACTGGGATGCGAGCAGGAGAACTATGTTTACTAAAGAAAGACAATATACACCTCGAAGAACGCTACATAATAGGTGGTATAAAAACAAAAGCAGGTATCAATAGAACTATCCCAATAGCAGAGAAGATTGTACCTATCCTTGAATACAATGATAAGTTACCACCTTCTTCTGAACACATTAATTATCTATGGAGAAAGTCTAAGATACCTGCTTTAAATAACCATATTTCTCACGATGGAAGACATACGTGCGAGACCAGATTAAACAACGCTAACGTCAATTTACGTATCATACAATTAATCATTGGTCACTCTGGTGGTAATAGTGTTGACAATATTTATACCCATAAAACGACCGAACAACTCATTGAAGCAATTAATAAAATTTGATAGTAACGTGCTAGTAACATAAACATTATTATATTTTTTTAAACAAGCGAAATCCCATGGATAAAGCATTTAACGCCCTATCCATGGGATTATTACATTACACTAATAATATTCATAGCAACTAGTAATATCAACAGTTTACGGCTCTTTTGCTAGTAACGTGTTAGCAATCTTTAACAGCGGTTACAATACCCTTGGTGATGATGAACTTATACTTCTTCCCCTGTTCGACAGTGATGCCCAGTTGCTTACCCTTATACTTATCATAGTAAGACTTCTTCTTCCACTGGCTAGAAAAGACAAGACCTTTGAATTCACCGTAATCTGTTTTAAACACAATGCGAGCCATAAGCCTCCCGTTTTTATCGTTGAATTCCTGTACGGTATCAGCGATTCCACTGAGAACTTTTGGGAGCTTATTGAATGACATTCCAAGGACCTCTATCTCGCCTTTTGTATTATCATAACACTGCTCGGCATTATTGGCAAACTCAGTAGCTTTGAGTTTTGCTTCCCACTGCATACGCATCTTATCCTTACCATTGGCAGTGTAATATTCAATGCGTTCCTTGCAGTGTTCAATGTACTCAAGTTTCTTCTTATAGTCTTCAAGGTTAGCTACCATCCAAGCACGGGATTTCCCAAGCCAATCCATTGCTCCTGCCTTGATAAGATTCATTGCTACCGCCTTGTTACCATGCTTGGCAAAGTCTTCCCATGTTTTGGCACCGAGATACACACGCTTACCAACATTCTTAATGTATCCCAATCCCATACGAAGGTTACCATTTTCTACCTGCCACTCCATGTTACCCTTGGAATAGTCAGGAGGGAGAATGTCAATACCAAGTTTCTCCAGTTCATCAAGGTATTTCAACACATCTTCCTGCTTATTCTTAGAGTTTATCACCGCACACATATACTCAACAGGGTAATGTGTTTTAAGATACGCAGTCTTGTAGGAAAGCTGTCCGTATTCCACAGAATGGGCAAGATTGAATACATAGCGACCTGCGGCTTTAATCTGTTCTGCAACGGTCTCTGCGACTTCCTTTGTATAACCGTTATTTACACAGGCTTCAACAAAGTCCTTTACCGCTTGATCAATTTTTGTCAACTCTTTTCTACCGATAACCTTACGTAAGGCATCAGCCTGACCAAGCCCATACCCTGCCATCTTCATTGCTATATGCATAATCTGTTCTTGATATACTAGAACGCCATACGTTTTACCTGCAATTTCTTCCATGGCTTTACATGGATACGTTACCTTTGCACCGTTTTTACCATCGATGTACTGTTGAAGCATACCACTATCAATAGGTCCCGGTCTAAACAATGCTACCAGTGCGGCAATGTCATTAAAGTTGGATACCTTGAGTTGCTTTGCTACGCCCTGCATACCACTGGACTCCATTTGGAATACACCCATAAGATTGCCTTTCGCATAAGTTGCAAAGGTTTCCTTGTCGTCCATTGGAATCTCGTCAACAGTCATGCCAACACGTTTTAAGCAATCGTCCATGATGTCCAATGTATTGAGTCCAAGGATATCCAACTTCAAACATCCCATTGCTTCCAACTGATGGAACGTATAAGCAGCCGCACGGATATACTTATGCTCACCAGTGGAAGTATCATTAGAATAACAACCTTCAAGCGGTGTATAATTCTCGATATCATCTGGTGTTACAAGAATTGCACTGGCATGAATACCAGTCTTGTCAATGCGACCACAGAAATGCTTTGCTACATCAAGAAGGTTCTTACGAGTTTCTTCGTCAAACTCAGGACACTCCAATATCTGCTCAAGACTAAGGTCCACACGTTTAACAAGGGAACGTAATGCCTGTGCTTCGAGCTTCAATGCTTGCCCTGCTCTCTGTATAGCAGCTTTGCCAACATCGTCCTTTTCGGGGTTCTTCGTATAACCAATAGTCATAACCTTGCAAATGTTACCGTAACGTTCCTTAACATAATCGATGATACGCCCACGGTTTAATGTACTTACATCAGAATCTACGTCAGCAGGGGAGCGTCTTTCAATGTTACAAAATCTAAAGAACTCTGTGCCACGCTGAATAGGGTCAACTTTATGTAACCCCATAAGGTAACCCACAAGACTTCCACCGATACTGTTATGAACCACAGTATTGTTCGCAATATAACTATGGTCAATTTCGGTAGTAAAATCATAAACATATCCCTTGAAGTTTTCTATATGTTCAACCTTTTTAACTTCCGTTAAAAGCATATTCCCTTCAATGGCATACGATGTCTTGGCTACTCGAATCTTGTAACAGGTGTGCCAATTTTTCTGAGTAATATTGCGAGTCATTATTGTAGTGCTACGTCCAAGATATGCCCATAAAGTTTTTATCTGGGTAATAAGATTGTATGAAATAGAATCATAGGATATTCTATTTTCACAAACACTACCATCGGTACGCATTAAACCCTCCAGTATGTTTGCTATCCATGTAGAATTATTTACCATAAGAATACTAGGTATATGTTTATTCTCTGCATGAACACCGCATAAACGCATAAAAAACTCAGATATTACACCGCGATGACAGTTAAATCTAATGCAAGTCTTGCGTTTGTTAACGTCATAAAACCCTTTTGCATTAAACTTATCCACTAAGATTTGCTCACAGTCTCTTGCGTACTCCTTACTTTTCATCGGAAAAGCAATACCGAAACTATGACTATATGATTCCTTTTTGTAATTTGCCCAGCCATTTCCAACAAAATAGCCAATCAACCTACAAAGGTCCTCATCAATTTTTATAAATCTAGGTACCTTAGTCTGTTCCCATTGAGTGTTATTGGAGAAGAAATTAACGTAGCCATCCTTACAACGTAATCCCGGTATTAACTCCATAAGATCAATGGTATCGGTAATTGGTTCTGGTAATACTACTTTTGGAAAGCACACTCTATCAGTAGTTTTAAGGTCTTTCATTGGAATCCACTCATACTGTGCTAACTGCTTGCATTTCTGAGGGCATGATGGTCTACAATACTTATAGCCTGTAGACTTCTTTTTACTGCACATTCCACCACGGTACACTAAAATCTTATGGTCGTTAGTAAATGTCATTGGATTACGGTTCTCTACTGTTACTCTGGTCATTGGTTCGTCAATACTATATCGCATTGTATCTGTGACAGTTCGTACATTACCAGTGTGAGATATAACCTTATCCCCAACAACGATGTCCTCAATGTTTTTACTGGTGCCATCAGCCATAAGAACCTTAGTACCAGAAATTGAGCACCCACGACCTTCACCTGTAGGAATATTGTTTTCCCTGCACCAATTGAGCATATCCCAGATAACCAAGAGATAATTGAGATACCCTGCCTTTTCGAGGTCAACCATTTCAGCATTAAACCTCTCACCGTACTCCTTGTACTTACCCTTTGGTACTTTTTCTCTCCATACTTTTCTACAGATTTCTCTGATGGTTTCATTGGCATTATCTGTAGGGTACGTTGGATAATGATTGCCACCCATTTCTATCGTTACGTTACACAGGTTAGCAATCTTTTCCGTGTTAGCTATAGCTTCCTGCTTTGTATCCTCTGGAATCCAATCGGTGTCAAGAATTTCCTGTTCACTCCACAGGTAATTTTCATTGTCATGATATGAAAGACCACGGACCTCATTCCAAAGAGTGTGATACTTTTGGTCTTCAGGGATAGAGTAATGAGCATCAGTGGTAACTACGAGGGGGACATCATATTTCCTTGCAAGACCAATAACCTTCTCATTGTATTCCTGTTGTTCAGGCATATTCAATGGCTGTATTTCTGCATACAACCTGTCACCAAAGACATCCTTGAGTTTCTGC
>Ga0326511_10001363_pt1 | contig 20230 bp, 26 predicted proteins | sample 0_2496_0518_D_FD_203701 | JGI IMG/M metagenome (GOLD analysis project Ga0326511, IMG submission 203701) | Bovine rumen microbial communities from UC Davis, California, United States - 0_2496_0518 | ecosystem: Host-associated > Mammals > Digestive system > Stomach > Rumen | place: USA... | reverse complement strand
TCTCCTCTATGAGAGGACCTACAAGTTGCTTTATCTCCTCTACTTTCTTTAATAATTCATTTTTATGAGACATTAAAGAATCAGAAGTCGTTATAGGTTGACCACAGAGCTTACATCTGCTATTCATAGTTATCTTATTAGCATCTATATAAGCCTGATTTCCCTCATTTTTTAGTTTATTGAGTTCAGCCTCTTTATATTCTATTTGAGTTTTTAGATTACTCAGCTCAATTATTTGGTTTTGTAAAGAATTTATCTGGTTTTGATAGTTAATAATATTACTTTCTATCTCTAAGCCAGGTCTAAATTTCTTTTTCTCGGCCTTTAATCTTTTTATTTCAACTTGAAGAACGCTTATTTTTTGCTGGAGAGGTTGGGTTTGATTTACATAATTTAGCCAATCATTACTCTTCCTCTCTAATTCTAACCCTTCATTCCTCAAATTAACTAGCTGGTTATAATCCATACTAGGAAGTTGCGTATATGAAGGATTAGCTAGTTTTTCGTTAATAAATTCAAGTAATTTATTGATTTGTTTTACTTGATTGTTTAACTCATTTCCACTCTTTTTTACATCATCAAATAATTTAGTTGCTATAGTATTGAATACGTCTATTTTTCCTAGCTTCAATACTCCAGAAATTACTTGAGATTTCTTTTCAACAGACATACTACCAATTAATTGGTTATGATCTGCATCGAGGAAGAAAATATCCATGAATTTTATGAACGGAAATCTAGTTCGGACATCAGCTTCGAATGATTTTTTGTCATTATATTTCATTTGCTCATCATTTATCCATAAACCGAATTCCTTTGTACCTCTTCTAATTCGACATACATTGTTCTGGTATATGAACTCTACTTCTGTCCAGCATTCTTTCGACCCAAATTGAATAAACGGCTTAAGAGATGATAACCCTTTTGTATCAGAGACATCCACAAAAGCGTATTTAATTGCGGACAATAAACTACTCTTTCCACTACCATTCGCTCCTTGAATTAAAATTTTATCTCCTTCATTAAAATACATAGTACAATCATCAATACTTCTCCAATTTTTACAAGAGAATTTAGTTAATGTGAAGTTAAAATCAACATCAGGACATTCAAATTTATCCAAATATTTTAATACTTCACTATGAACATTTCCTAAATTATTAGAGATTATTGAAGAATCTATTAGAGCTTGTATATCTGACCAGACTGGAACTGATACATTAACTCCTGTATTGGGATCTATTACAGTAGGTTTGTTATATACGTAATAGGTATGGGTTTGTTTATCCCATTTATTATCCCAGTCTTGTTTGTCTGTATATACAAATTTAATGAGATTGTCGTGAGGATTAAGATCTACCCATTTATATTCCTTTGTATCTGTGTTCAAAATTATTCCAGTAGCCTTTGGACTATCAGATAACTTACACATTTGAGGAACACCTATAGATACAAATTTACCTTTTGTACCAGGATAATGAATATCTCCACATATTGCTACATTAAATTTACTTTCATCAAGTTGTTGCGGTTGGAAATTACTAGCGTTAGAGTAATTTATTCTAGCATGAGTTATTAAAAAATCTACAGGATTTTTTATCCAGCTTAAATCAAATTCTGGTTGCCAGTTTGAAAAAGCTAGCGTGGTTCCCTTTATATTAACTTGTTGTTGATGTGCGTAGATTAGATTAGGAGGTAGAATTACCCCTAACACTGAATCTGTTACATTCTGTACTGCGCTTTTACTATCCAAATCATGATTACCCCAAATAATCCAACCTCCTCTGAAGTTAGACATTACTGTATCTAAGAAATACTTTACTTCAGCCTGAACATATGGACGTATAATTGATTTCTCAACTATATCTCCAGCAAAAATAACCGCTTCACATCCATTTTGTTTAAAGACTTCAATAATATTCTGAGACACAAGACGAGAACCCTGGAGCAATCTATAAAGGTTGTTCTCAGGGTTCCTGTTTGGGTATGCATGAATATGGACGTCTGATACGATTCCTATAATCATGATTTTACTTACAATGTTCTCATTAATTGTTGGTAATTATTTATCAAGTAATCTAATGCAGCTAAACAATGTTTACAAGCTATTGTAGCTGCGGTATGAGCCGGTTCTTTCGTTAAAGAAGATGCATAAATAACCTTCAAACGATCCGTTTCGAATAGACTATCATACTGCTTTACAAAATAAACAGAATGATATTTAAAATCTTCACAATCACAAGCTATTCTACATTTATTACCTTCCCAGTACTTAATATCAAAGTCAGGATTAACTTGTATAAATACCTTGTGAGATTTCTTCGAACCTGAATTAGAATTAACTTCAAACTTAAACGTTAATAAATAAGTTAAAAGTGTATTCTTTCCGGAGAACATAGATTTAAATTTATCATCTATTGGTTTATCTTCCAAAGTATGATAAACTTCAGCTAATTTAACAGAACAAGATTGAGCTTTTTCCATTCTCCCTTGTTCAGCCATTCCTTGAAAATCAGATAATGTTAACATAATTTTACTGAATTAAGTTATTATCTCCGGTTCTAGTCTGCAATCTACCGGATTTCGTTAATATAAAATCAACCTCTTTCAACCAAATACCAGCAAATTGAGGCATATGTTTTTTGCCAAAATAAGCATAAATAGGACAAGCCTCATCTGTTGGTACTAATTGGTTATTCTTGAAGATCCTCTCTGTTCCAGGGTCATATACAAAATAATCACCCTTTTCACTTACTATTTCAATTAATTCTGCCATATTAAAAAAATTACCATATTTAAAAAATTTATTTTAATAACTCTTACTTATCTATGAGAAAAGTAAGGGATTAAAACCTTGAATTAATTCTTGGTAATATTTATCCGATATAGAGTTAATCTTATATTTCTGACAAAATTCATGAAATTGATTTAAATCCCCTAAATGACCGTAAGATTTATAATTATTATTAATTATATTAATTGCTTGGTCTAATCTCGGAAATTTATGAAGGTCGAATGAATTAAACTGAGCTAGAAATTGATCTTTATTTACGTCGCTATAATCTCCATCCAGTATATGAAGTATAATGTCGTCTATTGAATTCTTTGATGTAACAGTTGGTTTCATATCATTATGTCCTGTTCCAAGTGAATCCAAATATGCTTTATAATTATATAAATTAACACCTCTACTCGAAATAGCTGGGGGAATTGTTTTTACCATCTCATCATACGTGATTATTTTTGGTGTACTTTTAGCTGTTGGTAACTTAAAATAATCCATACGAGGTGATAATGAGTACTGAAGGTCAGAATCTTTTGTAATAATTATACTAGCTCTATTATCTGGCTCCTCGAATAGGAGACATGTAGATAACCAAGCTAAATCATCAAATTCCCAACCCTCTAATCCAAAACACGGAAAGCCAATACTAGGAAAATCATTAATCATAGCCGTTTTAGCATTGAATTTTATTTGATTTTCATAGGCTTCTTTTTTAGCTGCTTCTATTTCTTTCTTTTTCTTTTCTATCTCTGCTTGATTTGATGGATCGATAGCTGCTAATTCTTGTTCAAGCTTTCTTACATAAGCTTCATTAACATAAACTCTTGAACCTTTATATGCTACAAAATCCTTCAAGCAGTATGTTCGATAATAACCGTTAATTTCTTTATCCCATTTATCGTAAATGAAAATATATTTATCAGCGGTTATTCCATAATCTCTTACTATCTTTTTTATGGTTTGTATTGTAATCCTTAATACTTCACCTTCATTATATTCTCCTATTTGTTTTCCAGCTGATATTGCCTTTAAATTTCTGACCAATATATAAGACATATCAACTAACGCATATTTATATCTGTTCATTATATATTCTTAGTATATTTTGAAAATAAAAGATAGGTAAGAAATTAATTATCTTACCTATCTATATGTTGTTTATAAACTAATCAACCCTTTTTGATTAAAAAGGAAGGTCATCATCGCCAACACCACCCTGTGCTTGAGTCTCATTTACCTGAGCTTGTAAATTAGCAAAGGGGTTATTAAATTGTGACTGTTGATTGTTGCCGAATTGCTGTTGAAATCCAGCAAAACCTCCTACATTATTATTTCCTGACATAGGGTCAATATGAGCAGCTTGTGGTTGTGTATTCGGTTGAGCAGTTACAGCAGAAAACGCGTTCTGTACTGCTTGTGCTCCACCAGGAACTGAAACTGGCTGCTGTTGAGGTTGATTAGCTAAGAACGGATCAACTGTTCCTTGAACAGGACCTCTTTGAGGTGTTGACGGAGCTACATTCTGAAAACCTCCGTCAAGTTCAGCATTAAGTACTTTTAACTCGCTAATCATTTCAGTATAATACTCAGCGCTAAATAATTTTCTCTGACCGGGCGCTTTATTAACTTCATCTTTCGGTATGTTATTCAATCCAATAAAGTTTTCTACGGGATTGTTCAACAAGAAAGATTTTTCTTCCTCTGTAATATTAAGGTCCATAACAGTATTAGATAAGCTATGAGCTACCGTAATTTTATAACCCTGTTGTCTAGATACTGTAAGCATAATACTACCTTTTCTATGCTCGAGATCGAAGTTATAAATTTCATTTACCCAATCATTTTTACCACCATAAGTAAGTGATGAGGTTTGTGAAATATTTTCCATAACCGAATCAATCATAGCGGCAGAGGGGACTACAACAAGTGCACCATAATTTGATTTAATTACTTTTCTCAAATTATTTCCATCATAACGGTTGATAACATAGCCATTGAAGATTGTGTAGTTCTTCTGTTTAGGACTGTTAGGATCCATGAGAATTTTTTGTTCCTCTGGAGTTCTATCAGCTTGTTTTTTGTAACCACCGAGTTTTCTATAAAGATCACTCCATAGTTTCTCTGCTACCTGAATAAGGTTTAAATCGTCATTGGTCAACGGAGATATAACTCTACCTGTATTTGTGTCATAAATATCATAAGCAGTTGCAGGAAGAATCTTTCTTACATAGGGGTAAGACTTATCTCCGAATTGCTTTTGAACTTTAAACTGCTTTACGTTTTTCAATAATACGTAAGGCAATGCACCTGTTACAGGGTTCGGCAAAGGAACTATCAAATAACTTCCGTGTTGTTTAGCATCACCGAAATGAATCATCTCGATTTTACCGCGAGATGATTTGCTGTTATCCACTCCTTTTTTCTGAACTTGTACCTCGAGCTGACCTAACCTGCTCATAACGTCCGTTAAGTTTTCCATCTAGTTAAGAATAATTATATTAAACATTAAAAAATTAACTTTATGAGAGGATTTTCCTCTCTATATATTCTGTATTGAGAATTTGACTGCTTTATATTACAACCTTTTTCAGTTTCAAGATGTCTAAATTAATCAATGGGCCATCTTTCATATTGACTCCAACCTGATGTAACGCCCAACCTAATTCCGTTAGGTTTCCATAAGGATCCATATAAGGTTCCTCTGTTCTGTCTAATATTTTAATCTTCGGGAAATATAGCCTCTTTTCTTCCTCATCAAACTCCCCGTATCCTTTTAATAAAATATCATCCAACTTTTCAATATCATTCTCTGATATATCCCTACCATTAAACCTAATTTTATCATTAATACGGATAATGTAAGGTTGAATTTCTATTTTATCTGAATCAAAATAAACCCTAGATATAACTTTATTTCCATTATCCACTAACTGATGAATACCCTCTAAGGGGTATTCAGTGTTAGTAATGATAATAGTTTTATTTGTTATGTATCTGAGCTTCTTATCTGGATTGACAAATATTTGTGCTTTACCGATTTGCGTACTCAGTAAATCACTGAGGTATATTGATTCTATAATTGAGTCTAAACCACTTAAGTAAATCATAATAAGTTAATTATAATTACATTTGTTTTATAATTTCCTCAGCTGTCTTTATCGGATCAAATGCTAAAAGGTTATTCAATTTATTTTCCAAACCTTTCATAACATTATCATTCTCAGCATTTTTTCTTAATGTTGCTAATGTTTTACCACTAAGCGCTTTTATTACCTCTGGTGAATAACCTAGTGCTTTCGTAATTTCCTCATCAGTAGCTTTTGGATTAACATTTAAAATATAATTACTGAATTCTGGAATAGATTTCTGTACTAATATAGCAAATTTACAATCCTCGATCTTTCGATTATTCGCTCTAACTAGCAATTCAATATAATTTTTGAATACTAGCTCAACCCACTTCTTCAATGGAATTGGTTTAGCGGATTCCTCTGAGGTAATCATAATCTGGTAATTGATTGATGTATAATACATTTCCTTCGCCAGGTTTATTACATCGTTTTGTGTAATTCCTCTAGCTCCAGGAACAACCCCGATAAAAGCTTTAGGACCGTTAATATCAGTTAAATCTAATTGATAAATTTTACCATCTTCAATTAATTTCTGATATTTGTCATTATTCCAATTAGGTACAAATTTCCACGTATCTCCTTCAAAGAGTACACCATTATTCTGAGGTGTTACATTATAATAATATGTAATCTTTCCTTTACCCTTTTCCCATATCTCTTTCAAATTACTATTTGCATAGTCAATGTTAATATTTGAATTAACTTTCAACAAGTTAGGATCATCATTAACATAAGCTTGATATAAAGACCAAGGATCAAAAGATGGAATTACAGTTTTTACAGAAGACAAACCCATGACGTCTGATTTAAGACAACAAGCTAGTGGTAATGGAAGAGGTATATATAACGGCTCCATTTCCCCTACCGGTGATTCCACCATAGGTACTTCTTTTATCAAGTCCGCTAATAGTTTGTGATAAGTCGGTGATAATGAGATATGAAGATACCTCAATGCTGCACATGGATCCATTTCACCATCAGCTATATTAACTCCACCAAAAGCTCCTTCTCCAGAGAATACCCCAGAATGAACAAATAGAGCCATAGTTCCGTCAATACCATCTACCGAATGAGGATGCCACCTAGCTACTGACTTAACCAAACTTTCAGCCGGAGATAATGTACCAGCTTTATACATCAATATAGCCGCCCAAAGTAATCTCCTATAAGAGTCTTTACAACCGTCATAGAGAACCGGAACAGCCCTGTGGTTTATAGCATATCTACTAAAATCATTAAAGTTAGTAGCTACCAAATTTCCAACAGGAACATTAACCGGTGGATTTTCTACAACAGTTGTAACTAATTGTTGATCTATTTTCTTCTTTTTAGCCATTATTAATTAATAATTTATATATTTAACAATAAAAATTTTATTTATTAATCAGCTAGTTAGCTGATCTATTAAATTCTCTTATAAGAAATTCAACCTTATCTTATTCTATTTACTTAATTTAAAAAGAGCAAAAAAAATATAGAAAGCTCAAAAAGCTTTCTATATTTTGATAATACTACTCCTTTCTCCCTTCTGTTAGTTGAGAAAGGGAGTATTTATTACGATCCCACTGTTTCTGTCAGCGGCTTCTACTATCTGTCCCGGTTTGAGTGAATATGATACTTCATATTCGTCATGTTTGCCTGGGTAGCAGCATTTACTTGGAATGAATCTTGCTGTAAATGCTTGTGCGTTATGAACCCGTACTCCAATATGACCAGAGGGGGTTTTAATAAACGCCGTTGCTTGGTTAATGTCCTCTTTGAGATCTTTTGTCTCAATGACATTATAACCACAGTTATTACAAGCAGTTGTAATAACCCTGGCTGAAAAGCCAGTTCCGAAGCGAAGTTTCATCATCGCTTCGTAGAATTTCAACAATTCTTCCATTTCTAGCCCTCAATCCAATCAAGCCAGCTTTCCGAGAAGTATTCGTTCTCAGAAAACCCTTTAATAATTGTTTTAACAAGACTTTGGTATTTCTGGGAATACTTCTGACCTTCGTCAGAGGATTTCCAATTATCAAATTCTGTTTCGAAGTCGAGTTCAGGACCGTCTTCCTGAAAAGCCTCCTCTTCGTCAGGGTCGTCAAATGGCTCGCCCCAACAGTGAGGATCATTATAAGCCGTTTCAACGGTTTTGGTGACAATTTGATCAACGTTATTAACCAAGTCAAGAAAAGCTTCCTTGTTTGATTTAATAACCTCAATTGATTTTGTTATGCGGGGATTCGGATCATCCTCGTCATCCTCAATGTACGTATCAAGAATGTCATCGAGGTTATCCGGATCTGCTTTTACTGACAAAACCGATTCAATTTCGCGCTTATTTCTGTTAAGTAAGAATGGCGCTTGTTCGTTTTTGTCTATTTCGTACTCGTAGAGATATTGAATGAGATTACTAATATCATCTGTAATATCTTCATAAGCCACGAACGGAGCTATGTTAGGCTCCTTCCATTCGTTCTTCTTCTCTTCCTTTTCAGGGAGAGGAATTTTAAAGAATTTATCACCTCTTATCCATTCTGAGGATTTTACGTATTCGTCCTCAGTGAGGGCTAAAACACACCCTCTGAGTTTTGATCTGTCTTTGAACCAGGCCAATACCTGATCCTTTTCCCAGCCGAGGTAAGGCATTGTTTCCTTACCACTCTCGTCCTTTACTATTCTGTTCGGAGTAAATTCCGAATAAAACAGCTCGAGGGTAGTCTCTCTTGCCGGTTGGGCATTGATAACCAACACTGATTTGTATTGGCTATTAGAGTCAAAAATCCAGCTAACCAGTACAGTTTTTGTAGTAAGCGGATTTTTAACGTTACTAAATTTAGTAACATAGGACACTTTGCCTTTGTGTCCTTGTCTGATTCTCAACTCACATGAGTTAGAATCAATCAACTCATCCGGAGCATAAATTGCGACCGGAATTTCTTCCTCCTGTTGGAAGGAGAAAGTGTGTTTTGAACCGTCCACTGTGTTAGCGGGGTCCGATACGAAGCGGTTAGCCTCTGCTACCACTTCCTTGATTACGCTGTCTTTGTTTACACCAGCGTTTACGTTTTTGGCCTTAAATATTACATTCTTGGCTTGATATTTTTGTGCCATAATAAAATAAAAATTTAAAATGTTAATACTCGAAAAAATAAATGAAGAAAATATAGATTTTTTACATCTATATTTTCTTCTTATTTAAGAGTTTTAGCTGTTTTGATCGGAAAGAGGAAAGATAAGAGAGCAGGCCTCTTTGTGGGTTTTACAATTTACAAAATCCACCCACTTCTCCTCTAACCTGCCGAATAAATATTCTTCAGCGGACTCTGTATCCTCTTCATTCATTTCTGGATCTGGGATACCATAATCTCTAGGTGAGAAGGAAACAGTTAATCCTTTCCATTGAAAGAATATCCTAATAGCTTTATAGAGCATTCTCGGTTTGACACTCTCCGGCTCATCTACTACTTTAACAGTGGGGGCTATATCTCTATTATTAAATAAATCAATAATAGCATTTGAATCAATCTTTTCATCCCTACATATATAAAAAAGATTGAATAAATCTACAATATCTGTAAGATTTTTTACTGATATTGATTCTTTAATTACTTTTAAATTTTCTGTCATTTTTTTTATGTTTTTTATTAATATATCATCAATTAGAGTTATAAGGAAATAAAAAAAAGATGAGTAAGTATTTCTACCTACTCATCAGAGGAGTCCGTCCGGTAAAAAACACATAAAAAACCGGTAGGGACTCAAATAAGTTTAATAAGATGCAGATGCTCCAGGACCAGGCATTCCCATTTGAGATTGCTGAACTGGTGAAGGAATTGTAACCTTTGGAGTTTTAGTTGGATCATTCAGTTTTCCGCCTATACCTAGATAATTATGTCTCTCTGTTATTCTCCTTGCTACATCAGAATTTCCATTTGAAGCCATTCTATTAACGGATCTCTGAAGATCATCTTTACTCCTCCAGAACATCGATTTTAATCCTTGTCCAAATCCTTCATTCTTAAAAATATCTTTTGTAATTTCCCAATTATCTCCCTTGGCGTGAACCGCATTATCTATGAATCCAAATGTTTTTCTTTTAAGTCGAAAACTTCCCATTCTTCTTTATTTCTTTCTTTAAATACTAAGCCAACAGCGGTAGGAAGTGTATTGCTAGATAAGAAATTAACCCACTTAGCGGTCATTTCTGTAATAGTCCAGTAAGTAGCTTTTTCTAAATCTTTCTTACCTTTTTCTGATAAGGAAAATTCACAACCCATATTCTGAAAAAATGCTTCTAATGCTTTATTAAACAAGATATAGTTCATCTTTCCAGCTGTGCTTAATTTATTGTTATTATTTCTTAATTCATTAATCGTTATTTCACTCCAATTAGGTTTTAGTCTATTTTCATAGCAAATCGTGAACATATTTACTAGATCAGATAAACTATTTATTTCAACCTCTTTTACGATCTTCTTTAATTCCAAGAAGATTGGATCATTTTTATCCACAAAAGATAATGAAGCGTTTATAGATCTTGGATCAGTTTCTTTTATATTTCCTAAATCTCCTTCTGATACGTAATTTTTGTTAGTATCTTCTGGATATACTGAAAATAAAGATTTTATTTTTAGCAGGAAATTTTTTAATATGTATTTTATTAGTTTCATTTTTATTTTATGTTTTTATTAATTATTAACTAAATTAGCTAGGTAATCCTGGATTCTGAGGATTATCTTGTTGGAATTTAGATACAAAACTACCCATCATCAACAAAATATCCTTAACATTCGCTGTTCCGTTAAGCAATGGAACGTTATATTTCTCACAATACAAACGAATTTGAGAATACATAATATTCTGTTCACCACATCTAACTATCATTTTTCCAGATCTCAGATTAGAGCCGAATTCAAGAATAGGTACAGGAGATTTAGATTTATTCATAATGTTGATAAATACTATATCAGCCATATCTTGCATTTGCATTCTCCATTGCATTGTTTGAACAAATTCAGGATTGTTCAGGTCTGGTGCTGTTTGGTTTTGAGGTGGAACATGAGGATTAAATATAACAAACCTAGTTGTTTTGTACATGAGAATCCCTTTAATAGGGTCAGTTAATTGTACAATTCCATTGGCGAATTTAGTTTGCCAGTCATTTTCCTGTGAACCAAAATCCATAGTACCAGCCAAATATATTTTCATAGCATCGTTCGTCATCTGAGGCATTTGATCTCCTGGATAAAGAACCATTATTCTATCATTTAAATTTTGCATAATATTTACTTTTATTATAACTTCTATATTTAAGACTTTTGTCATTATTCAACTCCTTTTTTGTAATTTCAAGGACCTCTGATTTCTTTATAACTGAATATTAATTTAGTAAAGAAATGATTACAGATGAGATAGAATTAGCTATTTACCCATCAATTAAATCTATATCTTATACTCCATCTACTTCATTAAATGTTGCTTTAATGAATATACAACAAGGAGAGTTTTGGTGGGTATTTAACAAATTATTTAAGAAGACTAAGTATTATAAAGATGATTTCTATCATGCTTTATGTTGTGTAGAGAGGTTCTTATTTGAGTTTGGTTTTCATGAAGGCGATTTACAGTTTGATTCAAGATTATTTCGTTTCTTGAGAAATGATTTTTGTAAAACAGAAGAAACTACCCCTATTTTCGCCAAGAATACAACTCAAACTAGGTGGATTAGTAAAAAGTTAGTGAATAATTTTAATAAATCCACAACCTCTTTAACCACATCCGAGATAGAAAGACATAATAGAAATTTTATCACCAGCTATTACGAAAGAAATGATGTTAGGGTTTCTATTGAAATCAGTAAAATATATGGTAGAAGAATTCCTTATATTAGCATATTAGTTACAGATGAGTCTGGTAAACATGAACCAATCTGTATAACTGATAGTGTAGATTGCAGAAAGGTTTATGAGAAAGTCGGGCTTAGCTGGACAGATAAACCTGGTTCTATAAAATTCAGCCAATTACTAATACCCTCAATTGATTGTGATAGTGGGAATGTTCTAAATAGCCCTAATAAAACTCTTGGAGCTATAAACTATTACTTGAAGGAGCAACAGGAAAGGATTTTCTATTCACCTAGAGGAAAGTATATATTAAATTATATATGCTCTCTTATATACATTACAGTACAACAAGCAGATGAAGTAACTGGTGAACGTTTAAGGCCAGTATTTGGAATTGAAAACGATAAAATTGTATTATCATGGAAAAAATAATAACACCATTAGAAATACCAGCAGGCCCTTTTATCCCAGCAGTTCCTCCTGGAGGAGGGAGTTATTTCGCTCGTCGGGGAATAGATCCTTCTCACATTTTTGAACTATTTCATTATTATCTGATAAGTAGTGTATTAAAGTTGAAGGAATCTCATGAGTTTGAGTATATCAAGAATCAAGTTCTAACCAATTTAGGTGGAATAGGATCAAAACAACTTGAAGTTAATTACCAGAAAAATCATAAGATCCAACATTCTGTAAATATAGCTAAATTCTGGTTATCTTTCATGAATTTGGATTATTTAATAAAGGAGAATTGTATTGAAAATAGGAAAAAGGTAGCAATCACCGCTCCACTATTACGTAATCCTTTATTTAAAATATTTACTTTAATGGAGGAATATAAAACTGATACTAATAGTGGTAAGGATAGTGTAGAAGTTGGTCTTGTAGGTGCTACAAATACAACAATATTAAGATTAAGCACAAAATCTGGTTATTTTCCAGTTATTGAAATACAAAATCTATTAAATCCACTTGACACTGTTCTTATTAAGAATGAAAAAGATTGGGATGAATTTATTTTTGAACCGAATAATCAATTTGATATATCTGCAATTACTTTAATTGAACATCTTTCCTCTTTTTATGACTGTAATTTGAAACTTACAGCGGCATCTGGTAAAAGGGAAAATATAGAGCTCGATAAAGAACTCTTAACCGAGATTAACAATTATCTAAATAATTGGACTCGAATTGGTTACGGTAAAGAGCATCGAGATAGTTGTGAATCGAAGATTTTTGAGCATCTCACTAGAATTCTCGGGGCTATAGAACCCCGATATGCATTAGTAACTGATAATAATAATATAAATCTCATAAAATATGATTAACGTAGTTATAACACAGCAAACAACATATTCTGAATTAGAAGATAAATTAAAACAAATAATTTCTGATTATAAAAATAATAGATCAGATTACGAAATATGTGAAGCGGTATTAGATCGCTTCTTATTAGATACCTGGTGGTCGTCAGAAGAGGGAGGTATTCGGTTTAATGCAAGAAGGATTGTAAACGAGTTATCTGGTTTAGGTAGAGAATCATTTGCAACCAGATTTATTGATCACAAGATAAACTTTTATCCTAAAAAACCTAAGGATAAAACTACAAACAGAGCCGAAGTTATTACCTTTAATGCAACAAGAAATAAAATCAGCATTAGTATGACTATCACAAAAGTAAAAACGTATTGTTCTACAGTTGAAGTTCTGATTTGTGATAGTGATAATAAATTTCCGGCTAAATTGCTTGGTAATAAAGAGCTTTGGGAAAGAAAAGACTACCTTCACGAATTGAATTATGGATACGGATCTCATAGAAGAGAAACCTGGTTACAAGAAATTTTAGATCCAGCAAATTCTAATCAAATAACAGGAGATTTAATATTAATAGGTAAACTCGAGAAGTATATAGCCGACTTAATCACTAAGACTTCATATCAGAATAATATAGTAAACTTCATTGAAGAATTATTCAGAGTGAAAAAAGTGAATGAGATATATTTAGAGAGCAATTCCGGAATTTTAACAGTTAAAGTAAAATGATGGAAGGGGTAAAGAAGAGAGCATGGGTTACATGTACATGCTCTCTTTCATCTTATCGTGGTGATATTGACGGTTCTCTTGAAAATGTTAAGTATCAGAAAGATTTAGCAGATAATCTCGGATTAATTCTAGATTCAGATGATGATGGTAAATTAGTGGTTATGTATGATAGTAATTTATATCAAAAACCATATATAACCCCATTCACAATGAAGCTGGTGACTAAAGATGATTCCCCCGGAATACTTATTTCTGTAACATTTGGAGGGGTACTTGTTGAGAAGGAAGGTGGTGATTTGGTGTGTAGATTAACCGATAATAGCCTGTAAAATTGGTAGTTTTTGAGGTAAAGAAATTTACGTGCAAAAAGGCCCTCAGAGCCTTATATATGAACACAAATAAAATAAATTTTATAAACTTTAAAAAACTACAAATATCATGAGTGAAGTAAAAAATTTTATTCTCTCGCCTGAGGCGGGAGCATTTCTCCAGGTGCTCAGCACCGTATTGGAGAAGGCGTTTGACGTGGCAGAAAAAAAAGAGGCCGGACGTCACGAGGAGCGTATGGAACAACTAAAGATCTCGAGATTAGAAGCAGAGGCAAAGGCCGACAAGCTTCGAGCCGAGGCCGATCAAATCAGATCTCGCGTAAACTCCTCCTCTTTTAACAAATGTCACGTAAAGAACGCATAACGAACGCACACAACACTCTAGAAAAAAAAATCGTAACCTTTTGGGTTACGATTTTTTTTTTCTTCCTCTCATCCTTTTTCTCATTATTTCACCCCCCCCCCTTTATAACTAGAATTAAAAATTAAAAGAATCTAAAAGGAGGAAATATGATAAGTTATTTAGAAGAAAGATTATATTCAGAAGCTTTTGAGGAAGGCTTTAATTATGCGGTAGAAAAGATGTTTGCTAGGAAATTTATAAATCCCAAAAACATTTCAAATCAACGCATAACAAGAAAAGGAAAAGGCGATATTTTGAGTGGAGATGCTTTTTATAAAAAAGTAAAATCAATGCAACCAAGAACACTTACTGTTGATGAAATTGATGCTATTCCATTAGACGAGACTCAAAAATTTGTAGACAAACTGAAGGAGAGTAGGGGGGCTTTATCATTACCCACGTACAAACCAAGAATAAAAATAATGGATTAATTTATTAAATACTAATTACTAATTACTTACAATAAAACAGGTAATTAGTAATTTTTTTCTTTTAAATTATATCATCCTCATACATATTAAATGATTTTACATATTTCCTGTTTATAATATTTAACCACTCTTGATCGATAGTGGTTGCTTTTTTCAGTGGACTCTGCATCATTCTAAGGCTGGTATATAATTCATACAATTTATTTTCGCTTATAAAATCTTTCTTCGTGAATAATTTATCTCTATCATTCCAAATAACTTTATTCATCGTCTCAAATGGTTTATGAAATAGTTGTAGTACCTCATTTTCATCTTTAAACCATTCATTTAAAAGATCTATTTTAAATCCTAGTGAGATTAAATAAGTATGAGTTCTAGTTTCATCTAATAAATCACCTTCCCTAACTGATATTGTTTCTGAGTATGGATTGTGATATTTATAAGAATCCATTCTATTCTTCATGTTAGCAGTATAGCCAACCTTTAATGCTGTCTGATCTTTACACCGACCAAATGTTCTAATTAAATATAATGACATAATAATTTTCTTTTTTTATTAAGGGTATTTTATTAATAATCAACCACTTTTCTTCATTTCATATATATAAATCTGGAAATAAATACCCTCAAAAATCTTAAACATGAAAAAATAAAAGAAATTATATTAATTATAAATTATTCAAAAATATGATAATGATCGCTGTAAAAGAGGACGGTATTTCTGCGTTCTTGAAAAGAAATAGCATCTTCGACAAATTCAGATGCAACTTCATAAACTTAGCTAAAAGTAGATTATTACCTAAAATAAATAATCCGGAATTATCAATTCAGGATTATCCGGTATTTAATCTTCCTGCTAATAATAGTGGTAATAGCAATGATTATGTGGAAGTTAAATTCACATATAGCGGGGATGGTTATAATGAGGACACATTACAAAGGATGTGTAGTAAGGTTGCAGATGAGTTTATAACATTTTTAGGAATGTTCATTCCAACCGCAATCGGGCATATGATGTCACACTCTGAGTTTATTCCGTTAAAGGGTTATTCCTTTGAAAATTTAAAGAAGGAAGCAACAGACGCTTTGAAAGCTAATCGGAGGTTTATTCTCATAAAAGATTATGATCAATATAAAAGTATCAACCCTCAAACCGGTACTTGTAAATTTGATATAAAAATAGTAGATCCAGAGGAGAATAAAAATGAATATGCTGAGATTTACTGCATATTACAAAAGAGTCCAAAAGAAGCTCAAAAAGAATTAATAAAAAAATATTCCAATCAACTTAAAGAAGATGATTGGACCCGTTTGAGCTAAAATGAATAAATAAAAAATCAGATACTTTTATAGTATCTGATTTTTGTTTTTTACCGTCGAATTAGCGGCGGTTTACGTTAACACCTCTGGTGTCGTTGTTGCGATCTGAAGAGTATCTCTCACCAGCATTTAAGCCTGCGGATATTGCTCCGGCTACTGCGTCTGCGTCCGCCTCACGGCGGAATCTTTCCTCTTCACGGCCGGACTTTTTTCCTTTTCTGTAGGAAATCACTGCGGTCGCACCTACTAGTAGGACAACACCGCCTGCAACCCACCATCCAAGGTGACTGCTGCTCTCCTGTTTCTGCTGTTGAACAGGTGCGGGAGCAGGTTGTTGTGCGTTCTGTGCAGCTGATTGTGCTGCTTGTGCCGCTGCATTAGCGGCTGCTTGTGCTGCGTTTGCAGCGTTGTTTTGTTGTTCTGTCATTTTTTTTTTATGTTTTTATGACCCCCTGAAGGAGTCTAGTTAATAAATTGTTATTTAAAGTTTTGTTAGCAAAGAAAATATAGAGAGAGTAATAATGCTTTTATACATTATTACTCTCTCATTAAAAAGGTTTTAACTCCTTTTAAACCGCCATATTTTTTTCAGTGTATCTATCACATTTTCATCACCTTCTGGACGTAAATCTTGAAAGTTACAAGATTCAAACTGCCATCTACAGCTAAATAACGAATTGTTTAGTTTCACAGTATGTAATAGTAGTGATAGAATTAGGACTAATAGTAATTGAAATGTTTTAACTATAGCTATAATTATATTTATTAATGTATTCATCTTTAAAATGTATTTTAAAGTTATTCAATATTTAGGGTTTAGGATTTTATATCCACTAAAATTCTTATCTACGTTAAATTATAACATTAATTATAGTGAATATGAAATTATTTAAAATTATTTGTGAAAAACCCTCTCCCACACCAACTGATGGTAAAGTGGCATCAACGAAGGTATTTGCGTTGAGTAATTCATCGCTTAATGTCAATTTCAATATCTCACCGAATTTAGGTAGGATTAAAAAGAAAGATTGTATAGGACCGGTAGAGGTACTGGATTTAACTACAAAAAAAGATACAGCTAGTATAATCCCTTATGTACTGTTTAAAATAGTTATGGGTGGTTATGGGAAAACGCTTTATGTATTAGCGGATTCTGGTGGTATTGATTTTGTAGAGAGAAGTTTCCTTAAATATACACATTCTAAGAATGCTCATATTCCAGAAGAGAACGTAGATTTTAAGGAAGCAGATCAGAAAAATTATTATTCTTCAATTGAAGAACTTGGTAATTGTTTTTTGGTAGAAGATAATTAGGAGATTAATAAATAGTGTTAGATATATGGAGAGTATATTTAGCACTATTTTATTTACACCTTCAAATTCTAATTCAAGAGAAATTAATAATAATTAATAGTATGAATATTCAGCAGATTCAACAAGAAACAGATTTTGCAAGGAAAGATCGTCCTACAAAAATATTAGATGAAGAGGAGTACAAGAGGGAGCTAAATTATGTAACTGAAAAAGCTAAAGTGTTAGTTGGCCAGTTAATAGAAATGCCATTCTCTATAAATACTATAAAATCTTTTTATAATGATTTCGTATACAAATTATCAAAGGAATTTAATAAAAAGGTTAGACCGAATAAAAAAGGATACTATGACTTCTTCCGAAAAAGATTCCAATATGAACAAGCTACAGTGCCATCGTATGATGAAGAAGTTGATCGACCTATATTCTTAAAAGAGGATGAAGGTAGATATATTGGAATGCTTGATTCAAAAGAACGGATTAGATTATCTACTGATTTCTATTATTTTAGGGTAGTCGTAGACTTATCTCCTAAGCAATATGACGAGAATATACATAAGAAGGATATTAATGTTTTTATTTATGATAGAGCTAATTCCGATCTTATTGATTTTGTTTATCCGGATGGAGTTTCTATTTGGCTGGATAAAGGGATCACTCAATATTCTTATATGAGGAGAATCACACTAAAGGCATTAAATAATGAAGATTATTCAGATGTCTTAGAAGAGTGCTATAAGTTCTTTGAAAAGAATTCAACAAATTATAGAATATTAAATATAAATAAATATTATTCATCTAAACTTAAATTAAATGATAGGCAGTGAAGACGAACTCGGAATATCTACAACGGTGATCGACAATACCGATCCTGATGATAATGATATTATTGATTTTGAGGATATTTCACCAGGAGAAGAAGATCGAATAGAAGAGGAACTTTTAAAAGAAGAAGAGAAGAAAATGTCTACATCTACACCATTTGGTAGTCCAATATCAAATCCCACACCAGCAGCAACTACTGGTTTACCTTTTGGAGCTCCATCTACACAGCAGCAACAATCTAGCTGGAATTCTGGACCATTCGGTATAAATAATAACCAGAATTATACTCCCCCTTCAAGCTCTATTTGGGGAAATAACACTAGCAATAATAATAGTGGCTGGGGTTGGGGAAGTAATAATAATAACAGCCCTGGTTGGAGTTGGGGTGGTAATAACAATAACAACTCTTTTAATGCTTTTAACAATAGTTCTAGTGGTTGGAGTTGGGGTAGTAGTGGTGTGAATAATAACACTAAACCCGGAAATATACAGGTCATTTCAAAGAAACTCGTATTTTGTAGTTTCATTGACACTATTGTTTGTAGTCTCAGTAATTCATTTATAAACGGACGATTAGCGGTAATAAACAGAAGTCCTTCTGATTTAACAGATATTTATGTTAGAAAAGAAGTATTGTTTAAAATGAGTAAAATTACCGCTGAGAGAGTTTATGTGATAATACCTAGCGAAGTAATACGTGGTTGGATATGTAATACAAGCTTAACAGAGAAAAGACCCGATGACCAATATAAAGATATGTCTGGCATAGTTGATTATTTAAGGATGTGTCTTATGACCTTCATGAAGTATTCTATACCGGACCGTAAGTATTGTCAATTCTTAGTATCATCTAGTAATGAAGTTAAATGTATTTCAAGTATAGTGAACCAAGAGATAGATAAGATAAATAAACTTGAAAAACAGAATTATACTAAAAGTGACGTCGTATTCCTTGGAGCTAATGGAGGAGCGAATGGGTATGGATCGCTAGATAAGATGGTTGCAGATACTTGTAATATTGATTTTTTAGATACGAATATTCTGCTTAACTATTAATTAAAAAAGAAAACAAACACCTATAGTACGATAATAAGTAAACTATTGGTGTTTGTTTATTTTTAGAGGTTGCATGGGGTCCTCTTTAAAAAATTACTCCTATAATATCTAAATTATGAGAAAACTTTTATTAATTTTGTTCTTGTTATTTTTTCAAGGATCAAGTACTGATGATTTCCACAACCGCAAGACTGAGATTCAACCAGTAACAAAATCAACTACGGTAATTAAGTCAAGAGAAGTAAAAGAAAAACCCAGAATTAAGCCAGAACCTAAAAAAGCAGTGATAGAGGATAATTTAGCAAATCACATTATTAATGAAAACACAGTAAAATTAATGTATGCTACGATTTATAGAATCGATCCAAATCAATGCTGGGGTAATCCACTAATAACAGCTGACGGTACAAAAATAGATACTGTTGCGTTAAATAGAGATCAGATTAAATACATAGCGGTTTCTCAGGATATGCTAAAGAGAAATGGCGGTCCTTTTAGCTATGGAGATTCTGTGTATTTAAATATACCGAATAACACTTCATTTACAGGAGTTTATATAGTACACGACTGTATGAATAAGCGGTATAAAAGATCTGTGGATATATTGACCGGAGTGAGGAAAAGAGGGAGTCTTTGGAAAAACACAACACTAACAAAGCTTTAATAAAATTGAATAAAACCCTGAAAATCTTGAAATTGAGGAGAGTAAGTTAATTATAAACTTATTCCCCTCTTTTTATTTTTCGTGATAATTAACAATTTAAAAATAAA
>Ga0326511_10001361_pt1 | contig 20233 bp, 22 predicted proteins | sample 0_2496_0518_D_FD_203701 | JGI IMG/M metagenome (GOLD analysis project Ga0326511, IMG submission 203701) | Bovine rumen microbial communities from UC Davis, California, United States - 0_2496_0518 | ecosystem: Host-associated > Mammals > Digestive system > Stomach > Rumen | place: USA... | reverse complement strand
ACTAATTATAGAACCAACCCATTCCCAGAGCTACGAGATTACCAGAATGAGGATGTTTTATTTATGTTGAAGTTTAGAAGAGCTGTTTGTTCTGTATATACTTCATACGGTAAACTTTAACTTTAAATATATGCCAAAACAAAAACAAATCGATAGAAAAGCATTTAGAATCTATTGTAGTGGATCTAAAGCAGATATTGTTGGAGATAAACTATATTCTAATGCTAATATCTATCTAGATAGGAAATATTTAAAATTTGCCGCATTACATAAGTAATGAAAATCGGGCAAAAACGGTGAAAGGTGTGATTCCTAATACCGTGCTAAACAGTATAATTGCGAAAGGTATACTGTCAGTGTAGAGCGTAGGAAGTGAATAAATATAATCTTCCCAAGAGTGCCTGACATCTCTAGTGGATGAAAATGTACGCCGAGCTGAAGAGAATAAGAATCTTCAGAACATAGAGATAAAAAGCTTTATGGATAACAAAACTGAAAACACAAGTGATAGCTACGTTAGCTAATTACGCTCATTCAATTGGTAAAAGAGTCCTTATAGTAGCTCCAGGCAAAAAGCCATTAGATGAGCTGGTGAAAAGATGTAGAACAGCTTTTAATCTAGAAATACCTAATAATGATTTAAGCATAAATGCGATAATTACTGGTGGAATTATGAATTCCAAGAATAAGACGGATAAAAATCAGGCTAAGGAATTTGCTAAGTTAATGTCCTCTTATGATTGGGTACTTGTAGATGAAGTTGAATACTGCATAAACCCCGGAGGTTGTTATATATTTGATAGATGTGATTCAGCTGAAGTAATGTATGCTTTTTCTGGTACAGCTGAAAAGAAAAAAGCTCAATTAATCAGTTTAGATAACGGACTAAAAGATGATTGCGTTATAGATAATATTAATCTGATCAAATATTTCGGTCCATCAATTGTATATAGAACACCTCAAGCGCTGAATATCAAGAACATATTTATCTCTACATCAGCATTCAAAGGATTAAAATTCCCGGATGAGATATTTAATAGTTCTGATAGCAATGTTTATGCAGACATCATGAATATTATTTGGACAAATGATAAAATTATTGATGTAATTGAGAAAACTATAAAGAAATTTCCTAAATTATTCATTCCTATTAATAATCTAGCTACTATTTTAAATAAATGGGTAGAAAAATGGATGGGTAAATTTAGAATATTGTTAGTATGTGGAGAAGGATATCTATATTATGATTTAGATGGCAGTAAATCTAGTTTAACGTTAGAGGAAGCTTGTGATCTAATACAAAATAATTATGTAGATGTAATTCTCAGTACTTCTGCTGGTTATAGAGCGCTAGATTTTCCTGGATTAACTAGTATTTTATTAATTCAAGGGAATATAGCTGGAGTAGTCTTGCAATGTGTAGGTAGAGTGGCTAGAGGTAATGAGTCAAACATTATATCTCTCGTCCCTGAAAAACCTAATATGCGGATCCCAATCTATTCCAAAGGATTGGAAACTAGAGTGATGATGATCAAAGATTACTACAAATTCTGTCCACAGAAGGATATAGTTTTAACTGAAAATGATTTATTAACAAATATATTAATATAAAAATGGCAGTAGCAACTACGCTAAATAACTACGAGCTTCTTTATTCACTATTTAATCAATATGTGTTTAATCAAGCCAAAGCTAATATTGATAGTGTTGATTATTATTTCAGCACAAATCCAGAAACCCAGAATTCTCCATTAGTTTATGAATTATTGAAGGCTATTAGAGATTATCCATTTGAGTCGATAGATTTACCTCTATTTCAATCTATTTTTGCAAAGTGTAATAAAACGCAAGCAGAATGTGACGAAATAATGGGAAATATTATAAAGTGGAAGAGTTATTCAAAGGACCAAATTATCCCAGCTAGAAAGTACGTCGATGATTTAGCTGCAGCTTCTATAATTAGAAAAGCTAATACGATGTATAGGGATGATCCCTCATCCTTCTTGAAATATGTTAGAAACAGTACTTTTGTAACGGCTGATACTGCGGTATTTACAGCGATTAATTTATCAGACGTAGACATAAACTCTATTCTTGCGGATAATCCAAATGATTTTATTCCCAGTAGATATGAATGGATTAATAATACATTTGAGCCATATCCTGGATATGAAAGAGGACAAATGGTATTGGTTTCTGCAGCTCCAGGTACTGGAAAAACTCTGTGGCTAATGAGCGAGGCTGTTAGTATGGCAACGAGAGGGTATAGAACTTTGTATATCTCACTCGGTGATAATAAAATGAAAGATTTTATTGTTCGTATGAGTGCTATTTATACTGGAGATTCATTCCCGAATGTTCATAGAAATTTTTTAGATTGTTATAAACAATTAAATAAAGCTTGTAACGGTAATCTAGAAATATCTATCAACGCGGCTAATAAAGTAACAGCGGAGGAAATCGTTAGCTTAGCTATGGCTAAAAACGCAGAGGTTGTTATGGTGGATTATGATGGTAATCTAAAAGGAGTTGACGTAGGAGAAAATATGTATCACACATTTGGTGCGGTATATGCTACACTTAATGAGTTGGTTCTAGCTGGTAAACTATTATTTATAGCATCTCAGCCTGTAAAAGCGGCTTGGGGATCTAAAGTGATAGAAATGGAAGACATTGGTGAATCAGCTAGGAAACAACAAACTGCGGATATGATTATCGGTATTGGAAAGGAGAAAGATAGTCCAAATCATCTTCATACTTTTAAAATATCAAAATCAAGACGTGGCGAGGTTGATGTTTTAGCTTATACGATAAGATTAAAGAATGGTAGATTTAAACAAATACCAAGACAGCTTTATGATGATATATTACATCCGCTTCAAGGACCTAATATTAAACGGGATTTTACGGAAGCAGAAATTGATAATATGATTATGAGCTATAATAATCACTTCGGAAATAATAGTAATCAGAATAATAATCAGTTAACATTTCAGCGTAATCCATAATGGAGTTGAAGTTTTTCTTGACACTGAATAATAAATTAGTCTCCGTAAATGATCTTTATAAAGCTAAAGTAGGTTATAGTGCTGGCCGTCCTTATCCGGTTATTTATAAAAACCCAAAGGCGGTCAGACTATCAACTGAAATGAGGGATCAAATGAGGGCATTAACGTTATCAGCGGATCAACTTAACTGGCTAAAAACTACGAAACAATTTACTCTTTATCTTCATGCGGTATTTAAAACCGGTGTGAATAGTAGAGATGCTAGTAATATAGTTAAATTAGCTGAGGATGAGTTGGTAAAGTATATAAAGAATGATTTAGGTGTAGAAGATTATGATGACAGTATGCATATTAAAGTCATCAGTGAAAAATCAGTATTGCCTAAAGCAACCCATGAGTTTTTAGGGGTATGTTTAAGCGATTATGTTCAGAATATTAGATTTGATTCTGTAAATAGACCAGAAAAAATCTGGATAAATAAAGATCAAATTATCACATTCCCTCCAATTCCAAAAAGGAAAAAGAAGGATGTTAAATATTATGAACTAGTTGATAAAGATTCAGCAGATACATTAATTTATGTAATCGAAAATGAGGATGATTTAAATAGGTTAAATACAGTTAATATCATTCAAGATGTTGAATCCGTAAATTTACTTCGAAAATACAATTTCATCTACATTGCGATATTAAATCGTAATATTCCCGGTATAAACGAATTTAAGGCTACTATGGATGAGTATACATCACACTATAGTGGTATAAAATCGGAATACCTAAACTCAAATAATGAAATAGAGAATTGGATTAAATCTTTTTAAAACATAAAATAATGTACTACGAGTACTGTTTAATTGTAACAGGCGATGCGGAGTTTACTGATTACTCCCTCCTAAAAAGAAACTGCGACAACTTCATTCGCAAAAATGTAAAGTATGGCGAGAATATTGTAGTTATGTCTGCAGGAAATAAAGAAGGCGCTGATAATCTCGGTGAAAAATATGCTAAAGAACGAGGTTATCGAGTTAGGAGATTCAACCCTAACTGGAATAAGTATGGCAGAAGTGCTGGATTTGTCCGAAATCGAGAAATGATAAGGAGTAGCGATGGATTTATAGCATTTACCTGTCCTTATAGTGAAAATTCTAGCCTCACAAATAATTTCATAAATGATGCTAGAATAAATAGGTTGAATGTTAAAGTAGTAAGAGAAGAAGAAGATTAAATTTGAAGGGTGAGATTTTAAAATCTCACCCTTTCTATTTTTAAAAACACATAAAAATGAAATCAAGTTTATTAAAGACAGTATTAACTACCCAGTTAGAGTCATATTCGGCTGGTCATCTAGTAGTTAATAGTCATCCAGAATTAGAAGAGCTAAACCCAAACAAAGATCCAAATAGTTTTACAACTAGACCTTCTGAGGAATCCTTCATTGTGGAGCTTGGGGAGGGGCTGTTCAATGAATTATTAGATCTGGAGAAACAATATCCACAAATAATTCATGTAATAGATAATAGTACTATTATAATAACTCCATTCCCAGGAAATGATAACTATAATATCCCGATAGTGAAATCCTGTCGGTTTTTACCAGCTCATGTAATTTTCCTTGTAAGTGATATAATGCCATTTGATGTTCAGGTGGCTTTCCTTGAACATATAAAATGCCTGGGTATTGGTACTGATGATACTTTTTTGAATTATAGTACAGGTATATTTAGTAAATACGAAAAGGATTTAAATGATCTTTCAACAGATATGTCAGCATTAGACAGTGGATTTATTAGGTTACCCTCAATGTTTAAATATACATCTGACATTATTAGTGGAATAGTTGTTGGTAATTCTGACCATTTTGTAACTAGGCTACGATCAAGCATTAGAAACTGGAACTCAATCTATCTGAAGTTATCCTCTGGTGAATTTGATAATCCACGTAATGAATTTACAGTAGTAGTAGATGGAGGAAAGGTATTAAATAGCATTACTATCGCATTCATGCTTTATCCTTATCTACTGCTAGATAAGGATCTAACACTAAATGTAATAATAACACGGCCTAGTGGCTATTTCACTCTTAATGAGTTAGTGTTTGACTATTATCCTGGAACAGAATGTCCGAAATATCCGAAGAGTATAACCATAAATTACTTTATGTTCGACTTTACATTGAAAGTAATTACAGACTCAAAGAGTACATATCCAATCTTATACGTTCGAAATTGTCAAACTAGGAATTGTTTAGATTCGGAATTTAAGAATGTCGTTAAGTTTAATATATACACCTCAGGTACTCGTCCATTGGATATTCATAGTGTATTGTCATCTAAGGTTAAAGTTGGTAACGTAGCTGCGTCGCTATCTTTTTGAATCTTATAATAGGTATAAAACTGGTGATACTTTGTATAATGTAAATGTTCCTGTAGCTGATGTATGTCCGTTAGTTAATGTTCCAGATGATTATTCAGAAGACAGTAAACATGCAAACTTTATTTATAAAAGAGAAGATAAATTACCTTTACAAGAGTAAAGAGAAAAAAGAAGAGAAGCTAAAAGCTTCTCTTCTTTAATTTTTACAACAGGGAATATAAACTCTCTATTGTAGTGTTTTCTGTTATGTTTATCTTTTTTTGCATATCTCCTTCAACAATAGAGGAGATACCATACCACATATCAACAAGGTCTAAATACATAGAGCCATTCCCGTCTTCTCCCAAATAAATAACACTCCATTCCTCTGGAGTGAATCTAGATTTAATATCCAATTGCTTCACCGCTAAGTTATCAAATATAATTACTCTACATTTGTATTGTAATATATCCAACCACTCTGCTTTTAATCTTTCTATAAATCCAGTTGGCATATTTCCTTTACCTCTACCAAGATCTTTATAGCCGAGTATTAGTACCTTTTTATTTCTCAATACTTTAAAGTATTTATTACTAACCAATCCAGCTATAACATGAACTACTACATCTTCTTCCCTACCATTAGCTATCTCTTGATAGGTTTCCTCATCCCAAGTATCCGGGTTAGTAAGGCTTATGTCAATCCCTTGAATTAGGTTTCTCTTAAAAAGATCAAGTATTTGATCTTTATATTTTTTTAAGTGGTTTTGGTTTACTGTCGGAGCTACAAATATTTCTTTTTCTTTACAGAACTGAAGAATTTCTTCTAACTGCGGATGAACAAAAACATTTCCGCCACCTAAAGCTATTTCACCCCCTGTATAAGTATCTATTAATCTTTTAAATACTTCTACACTAGCATGTTTCCCGTTAATATTTGAATTATTGTAGCAGAATGGACATCCATTATCACATTGCTTGGTTATACAAACATCCATAGAATTAGGAAATTTCATTCTACCAGGATTATCTCTAAGGGGTTTTATTATTTCACCACCTCTATCTGTAAATTGAATTTGATAATTTCCATTTACGTAATTTTTAACAATTTTTTCTTCTGTCATTTTTTAATATATTATTTTTAATAAGATTTTTACACTATCGCTGAACTACACATTTTGCGATTTATTCACCATCTAACTCTAATCAACAGAAGATAACTTTAAACGATAAATTATGATTTACGTATATGATAAGCCTGGTCAAATGATAATTTTAACTAATTATCAAAGAGATCTTATGCAAAGCCAGGATGAAACTATTACATCAGAAAAAGATAATTTGCTTAATAACTCTGATTTTCTATTTACACTGAATTATGAGTTTGATAACCAGTACATTCAAAATAATCTTAGACGATGGAGTATATTATGGATAGACGTACCTGATGGTTCTAGATGTTATAAGCATAAAGAGTCAATTATCAACTGGTTAAAGGACATAAAAGAATCAGGTTTAGATAAAAATAGACCCCTTAATTATACACCAAAGCTAGTTCTAAATGGAGAAAAGGATAGAATCGTAAAAAATTTTCTAGAAACTAAATCCTTCCTCGTTAAAAATAATATAATTACAGATGAGCAGCCTCGTGAAACGCGTATGAGCGAGAACTTAATTAAGTATGACTGCGATATTTATAATTATTTAGAGGAGCTCTACCCTAATCTTGCTAGCGTAGTCCTTAGTTATAATCTTCTTGGGGAAAAGAAAAAATCGATTATAGAGAATTTTTATAATCTTAAAACAAGGGACAGTCAAATAACTTATCTTAGGAATAACGGAGAGGATGACGTAGCTGATTTGGCTGATTTCTTACCAGATTGGTGTATTTTCAGTTTATTAATCTCAGAGAATGATTTACGAAAATCTAACGAGAGAGATTCTAACGAACAACCTGAATTTAAAAATAAGAAAAAAATTGATGATAAGGATTTTTTAAGAAATCATAAGGATGTATTGGTTAGAGAAGAAATTTTTAAAACATTTGGAATAAATGAAGTATGGCCCGGTTCTAAAATAAAAGAGAAAATCCGGGAAATTTATAAACAATTTGAATATACTGAGGGAAAACCTAGAATTTCTGAGATAAATAAATACTTTGAAGTTAATAAAACAAGACAGGGCTATAGAATTGGCTTCAGAAAATTAACGAAATACTGCTAATATGTATAAATTTAATAATATTGAGGTAGAAATTATACCCAATGAGAAAAAACTCTCATTTTTAGATTCATTAAAAATGAAGTGGAAGAAGTGGTTAATAAAAAAATTATTAACAAACAAAGAAGCTGATGGATATTCTATTGAGAAAGTGATTAATAAAGTTTTGTTGAAAAAAGACAGTGAATATTTACATCACTTAGATATTTTTCCTTTAAAATTCGAGATAAGAGATAAAAAGCTGGATAAAAAACATAAGCACAAACACTATATTCCTAGATTAACTATATTAATAAAATACGAACTAAAATAAAAAGAGAGAAGCTTTTAGCTTCTCTCTTTTTCCTTCTACTAACTAACATAATACAAGCTTAGTTAAGAAATAAACTTGGTTCTGTAATTCGTGTAGATAAATAATAGGAACGCTTATTTTCTTATTATCGCCTTCACCAGCCTTTACAACTTCAAGCATCCACGGATCATTCGAGTTCTCTTTAGCTGGAATAGTTAGAATGAAACTATAATTGCTATTTTCTGGGTCAGATATAACCTTAATCCACTCGTTTATCTCTTGTCTTTTATTTGTACCCGGATTAATTAACTTACTAATCTGGTGTTTCTCAAATTTTAAAACATTGCTAAGCAAGTCTGAGGTAACACTAATACTAATACAGTTCTTAGCCTCTGTTATTTCTTCTTCTCTAGTCTCTATGTCTAGTACTTTTATTTTCTCTTTTAGGATCTCAGTCACCATGCACTGTCTTCCATGAGTCCCTTTAATTCTAGCGAAAATAATATCACCAACCATTAAATCTCTTGAGCTTAATTCTTTTATCATGATAAAAATAGTTTTTATTATTAATAATCTATTCTTAAGATATTGATCGAATTAGTGAGGTGTTTTAATACTTTCAAACACTAATAAATAAAATAAAGTAATTAAAAAAACATAAAAAATGTTAATTGATAAAATTAAAGAAGAGTACTTAAAATATTTTGAGTTAAGGGAAGATAATATGTTGGATATCTGCAGGATTAATATTCAATTAATGGATACTGATGATTTTCTCAAAATTAAACTCTTTTTAGAAAAATTAGAAAGAAGATCAATAGGATCTTATTCTTTTGAGGGTAGAGTTGATAATAATGGTTTTGTAGAAATAGCTAGAGATTATGTATCGACAGTAAGAAACTCCATTCTATCTTCTCTGGTTAGTAAATGGGTTAAGGATAAAGATGGATATATTTACCTTTACCTCCCATTGTTTCTCTTGCATTATAGTTTCCCGGAATTAAAGGATTTTTTAGTTAAGTGGAAACAAACTCCAACAGACTCTCCAGAATTCGAGAAGTTAATGAATAGTCGTATATATATTTCTATATCTCACATGGACGACTTACCGAATTTTAATAAAAATATTCTAAATTTTTCAGATAAAAATCACATAGCACCAGCAGAAGCTGAGGATAAACCGAAAGAGGAACCCTTTTGTACTAAATATCTCGACGAAGTCTGTGAAAAGATAACTCCTGACACTAGAAGATTGTTTATTGATAGTACAGGAAATACTTATTACTACGATTATCAAATAGTTTCAAAAAATAGAATAAATTTTCCTAATACCACTAGTTTCATTACAGTATATATGGACGATGGAAGTAAGGTATTAAGACCTATACCGAGAACCACTATTACTGGTCAATCTATTAATACAACCGCTTTAGTCTTTATCCCAAAAAGCATTGAGGTAATTAGCCACTGCAGCTTTATTAATCTTGGTTTTTTATTTGGAATAATATTTGAAGACGGAAGCAAATTGAGATATATAGGAGGACGGCAATTTACTACTGATTTTCTTCCAAAGTCTTTTAAATTACCTGACTCAGTTGAAGTGATAGGTGATAAAGCGTTTATGTTACCATGTGATTGTAATATACCACTACAGTTCTTCTGTTTTCCAAAAAATTTAAAAAAGATCGGTAAAAAAGCTTTTTATACTATTGATAAACATCAATCAGTAATGATAAGCAGAAGACTCTATAGCACTCTCCCAGAGGGAGTTGAATCAATAGGAGATTTCGCATTTGCTACTGGAGATCCTGATATTCGGTTAAGAGTAGATAAGGGTATCGCTGGTATTTCTTTATTTACAATAGAAAATAGTGGAATGGTATATTGGGAAAATTCGATAATACCTTCACTATCCGAATGTAAAGTATTGACTGTAATTGGTATAGGAGCATTTAGACGGACTTGGTCTGAGGGTGGAGTACTAGTAATTCCCCCATCAGTAGAAGAAATAAAGGATTATGCTTTCTCTTGTGTAAGAAGACTAAATAAAGTAATATTCTCTGCTGGAACTAAATTGAAGTACCTTGGTAAAAAAGCTTTCTTTGGTTGTTCTAATTTATCAGAAGTTATATTTGAAACACCACCTCCATTGGAAAGAATTAGCTATATGGCATTTGCTTTTACTGATATAGAAATGATTGATTTATCAAATTTCCCAAATTTGAAAGTTATAGAAGCATGTGCTTTTGTAACAAATCAGACAAAGTATCAAGCTGGCATAATTCAACCAAAAATAATAAAAAACCCTAAGGTTATTGATTATGGCCCGTTTAGAGTTAGGGAGTGGTTCAGATCAGAAGATATAACGGTAGAGAAGATCAAAGACGGTAGTTGTAAAGGCATTAATACTAGCGATTTTGAATATTTACAAACACCTTCACCAAGGGGTCTGTTTAATACTTACAAAGCTACACCCGAAATTTTAATAGGCTTTAAGTATGAAGAAAGTATTTATTTCGGATCTTCGATAGAAGATTGTACTATATTAGAATACCTTGAATACCTTAACTCCGATAAGTACCTTAATGGTGAGTCTCCTAGAAGACCATCCCTTATTACTAACGGAAAAATAAAAGGAATAAGAGATAGGAAAAAGGATTTAACTTATATCATTCATGGTACATATTCGAGAACTTTATAACAATTAATATTAATATATGAAAATATTTATACTAGGCCATCTGATTCCCGGTAAAGATGGTGAAGAAGATAAATGGAAAGCAACAACTTTTCATTCCGGGAGAAAATATCGCCAGGTAGTTATAGAAGAACCTGGTTTACTCGACCTGGTGAATGCTCAGGTAGAGAGATATCATAGAGACACCTACGTTGATACCCTCGAAAATGATGAAGGTGCTAAAATTCAAATAGAAGATCCACTAGAAGTTGATCAAACCTTTATGTGGGATGAAAGTCTGTTTGGATTTGTAGATGAGAACACTTTAGCCTTAAGATTAAACCATACAGGCGAAGGTGTTTTAAAACGTTTTGTAGAAACGTTAAAGGAAGAAGTTAAGATAAAAGAAAATTCTAACAACTTCTTTAGCAACTTTATCACGTGGACTATCGTAAGTGATCTTCCGTATTCCGTGAAAAAGGATTCACTGATAGACTTTAATGGCTATAGGGCTAAAAAGTCTAGTCTTAGCCCTGATAATTTTTGGGTAACTAAAAAGATAATAAAATTTTCCCTCAGTGGGATTGAATTTTATGTGAAAGGTCAGTCGATATTTTACGATCCAGAAGATGAGGATGTAAGTTTCGCCCTTGAAACTGGATCTGCTAAGGATACAATATTAAAATACATTTCCGAACATGATTCAGAGATGAAACCTCAGCAAGAGGTTGAGGAAAATAATAATAACGAAGAAAATTAATTAAATAAAAAAAAAATGACGAAAGATAAAATTGACTTGACGCCGAAGGCGTCTACACCAACAGCTAAGCCAGTATCTTCTGGTTTTAAAAAACAGAAACTACATCTTAGTAGTGTGGAAAAACTTATAAACACATTCTGTAATTTAATAGAACAGAATGATACTCTCGTTCCAGAGAAGGTTTATAAGGCAGTAGTATCATCTTATTTGAATGGTACTACACAACGAGATGATTTATTTTACAAGATCAGTAGCTTCTGTAAGAAGCATTTTGGTCTGTTTAAATCACTTGTTTTCGGTAAAGGTGAAATTATATTACCGAACGCAAAGAATAATATAGTTTATATGGATGACCCCAATGAAACAGATGCAGATGGTCAACCTATAGGAACTCCAGATACGATCTTTGTTGAAACATCAACTGGAGGTTCTTTATTAGACATAGAAGTGGAAGGTATCACATATGCCTCTGGAACTGTTATTGAGGCTAATGGGAAATTCTTCGTTAGTGATGAGAAAGACCTTAGTGAATATCTCAGGTCTATCAAAGGATTATTAGAACATTTCGCGGAATCTTCAGAAGACGCTAAGAAAGCGTTAGAAGAGTTAAAAGAAATTGTTCTCAAAAGTATTGAATTCAAAAAATAAAAACATCATGAAAAATTTATTAAAAATTAAATCAATAAAAAATAAAATGTCCATCGCAATACAAGCAATATTCGCGATATCTAATGCGGTGGAGGAAAACTTTGGCAAAATGGTTAAAGTGGCTGAAAGGCGAAATGTTGACTTTATCAAGGTTAATGATGATAAAACAGAGATAAAGATAAACGATACAGTATTAACCCCTTCTGGGCTGATTGTGATGGTGGACGAGACGAAAATAGAGGATGATAAATACATTATTAATGTATTTAGAAATACATTAAATGATGTATTTAAACTCAAATCTCCCACATCTAAATATTTCTCTATTAATTTTAGGGAAGTTTTAGGAAAAATGTTCAATTAAAAAATTAAGAAGATATATGTACTAGTTATAAACCTAATTGGTACATATATCTTTTCTTTTAAAAAATTAACTGAAATGGAAGAAATTTGTAAAGAATTTATTGATTGGTTAGTTTTAAATAATAAAACTCAATCAGAAGCTGTACAGATTTTGAGAAAAGGAAGTAATATTCCTGTAAGTGGGAACCATAAAATCGAGTTAGAGAGGTTAACTCCTGACTATAAAAATTTGGTAATATTATATACCTTTCCAAAATTAATAGGTGATTATCAATTACCAAAAATAATTCAAGAATATAGAGCCAAAACAAATAATCCACAAAATAATAGTGGTGATATAAATGAGGTAGCTTATATTCTTGAAGCATATAAAGGAAAGGTATATGAGAATTTTATTAGACACCTTTTTTGGGGATTCTGTAAGAATAATGAAGGGAAAACTGATTACTCTAAAGTGATTAGAGTACAACCAATACCGGAACTATTCAAGGGATGTCCTATATGTGGCGAATCTAATATTAATTCTTCTTATTACGGGTCTACTGATTCCCCTTTCACGATCTGTAATAGATGTATGCCAAACCTAGTAAAAGCGGCGGGAGTGTTGGATATATTTGAACCAAATTATATGCTAAAATACAAGAATAATAATAATAAATGACATTGATAGACAAGATAATAGAGCTGATTCACCAACCAATTAGATTCTTTGAAACTTATTATAGCAATAAAGAACGCTGCTGGTTTAGATTAGTAATTAGGAGAGGATTTTTCGGTAAATACGTAATACAAGTTTTTTACAGTTCATACCGTGATCATGATTTTGATAAAGTGTCTAGAACAGCTATAAGAAACAAAGAAGCATTTAGGGATGCCATTAAAGAGATAAAGAGATTGTATGGTCTTGATGATATCAGTGTTAATTTTATCTACGAGTTATTTGAAATAGAGAGAGACGACGTAGAGAAAGAAGGTAGAATATATAAGATGTAGTTAAGTATTCTAGCAACAAATTCCTTAAGTTAGAATTAAATTTGATTTATTATAAAAATAAAGGAATAATATTATGCCAGAAAACAATGAAAATGAGGTAGTTGTTACTCCGGATGTAACTGTTAATGCTACGCCAACTCCGGTACCAACAGAACTACCATCAGATTATACTACAGTAGACTATACCTATCACACTGATCCAGAAATCACAGGAGTAGTTGATAAGGTTGAATCTCATGTGCTAGCAGGATTAGCACCCTCAGTATCTATGACTTCTACAGCTGCTCTTAGTGAGGATTACCCAATAGATAATGATGGTGATGAAGAAAATTACATACATTCAGCACCGTACTTTGGAGAAGCTCCAAGAGTAAGTCATGATCTTGATAACTTGGGTAATAGAGTTTATGACTATGATTACAACCCTGAAGCACCTCAATATGGTGTATATGTAAATAACGAATTTACAGAAGAAGCTACAATGCTCACGGGTGACGCTAGAAAGTTCGAGATTAGAGCAAGAGGGACACAAACAACACCTCCAGCAGAGGAAGGTGGAGAATCAACCGTTACCGCTGTTGATAGCTGGACCGATGACGTTCCCGGAATGATTTGGGTTAGTCAAGATGAAGATATTGCTATTATTCGTGAGGGTAATCAGGTGTATGCAATAAAACCTGGTACTGTTACTATTAAAATATACAATACAAACGAAAATGCATTTGTTGCTAAAATAGTGATTACAGTAGTAGAGGCTACATCTGAAAACAATAAGTTTACTATCACTGTTTAGTGTTTAGTTGAGTTAGCAAAAAAAAATAAACTAGATTAGGAGAAATCCAGTCTAGTTTATTTTTTTTTTACTCAATCTACATTAATAGAGCGAGTTTCTCTGCTATCTCTTCCTTGAAAAGAGATAATGTTCCATTATAGTCACCATAATATTTAAATACGTTTCTAATCCAAATAGGTAAATTCTTAACAGAAGACCAAAAGAGATCCTTTATTATTGCTGTAGCCCTAGGTTTAAAAGATAATTTTTCTTGATGAAAAATATGTCCATTAGATTCATAGCATAGATAACCAGTAACACCAATATCTAGTACCTGAGGTATGAATTTAGGGTCTTTTTCACCATATAAACCACATCCAAAAGAAGGACAGATTGTCAAATAAATTTTCGATATATTTTCAAAGTAATTTAAAATGAAATCCACGTTGAAATTTATTTGATAATAAAAGGAATCAATAATTAATTCTTCCTTTCGATTTCTTAACTCTTCAAATTCCTCACTACTAAATTCAATATCTATATTTCTTACTTTACTTAAATTAGTATTTAGTATTTTTTTTAAGATGTTCAGAAGATTCAACTAACCTATTAAGTATTTTATTAACTACTTTATTGCTAATGTATTCATCTGATTGATCCGTCACAATTTTTATTATTCCTTCCGAACTTATTTCAAAGAAATTACCCCTTTCTACTATTTGTGAAGGATCATCCAATAGCAATTGTTCTATCAACGTTGACATATTTAAATAAATTTAGTTAGTTCATCTATTATCTTTTTTCTTAGAATCTGATCATGTTCAAATAAACCATTAAAACAGATATCATAATAGTCAATAGTATTTGATGAGGTATCCATCGAAATGAGGTTAACATCTACCTCTTTCCGATTAATAAACCCTATATCTACAGATTCTACCGAATCAGATTCTACTGAATCAGATTCTACTGAATCAGATTCTACTGAATCAGATTCTACTGAATCAGATTCTACTGAATCAGATTCTACTGAATCAGATTCTAATGGATCAGTTCCTATCTTTTTTACATAAAGAGTAGCAGTTACCCCAACTAACAACTTATTTTGGGTCGCTGAAGGACTGACTGATGGAATAACTGACACCAAAATATCACTAATGCCATCGAAATAGTCTGTTATGAAGTCCTCCTTAAAATGATAGTCTCCAACTACTGCTGGAATTATTCTTGGCTGTCCAGCGGTAATAAAAGAATTAGTTAATCTCAAATTTAACTCTGATACTAAACCAGGGTAAATTACTTGTGGTGTTAACGCCAACAACTGATTGGCGATATATTTAGAAATCATTATTCGACCTTGTAAATCCAGAAGATTCGTCTCTATTCGTACTAATTTATGTTGTATTATTGATTTACTATTTAAGTCAACATTAACCTTAAATAGTTCAATACCTTTTAACACTCTTTTGAGATCAATTAGTTCATAGAATAAATTATTAGTTATCATCATCTATTGAGCTTATTATTAAATTACTTAAATCTTCATTATTTTCCAATGATTCTTCAACAATGAAGGAGATAAAATGTTTAATATCTGGTAATGCATCTATTTCTGAATTCCAATCGTTACCAAATAATTTAATCTGGTCTATTTGATCATCCATTATAAAATTAACAGATTTCTTGTAACCAGATTTATTTATTGACTTACAGGATACCCTAACCCAGTAATTTCCCGTCAATGATCGATATACGGTACTAAATTCTACTAAATCTTTAAGATCAATAGAAGTGATCCCGTATTTCCGGTTTACTACTGTTAAATTTACGCTTAACTTGGTTAAGGTATTATCATCACTCTTGAGGGTTGTTGATGATAGATTAAATTTTACTTTAATGGTAAAATCATTAACCAAATTTAATATTACAGTAGTTTCATTAAGATTAATAGTTTCAGGTCTTATATTTCTGGTCTTAAATGCCACTACTAATTCTTTTTCCTTCACCTCCGGGTTGGGTAAATAATTTATTAGTAGTAAATTACGTAAACGATAATTAGCTAATACGCTATTGTTTATGTTGATTACACCACCACCCGTTGTTTTTATAGAAAGGCAAATATCTTTAGAGTTTTCTATAGACTCTATAAAATCACTAAATATTTTTAGCATGATTTATGTTATACTTTTTATTGATTTAAATCCTCTCTCTTTGCTCGATTATTAAGCTCTTGAATAGCGTTTATAGTTTTCATCCGTTTTATTCTCATCCAGATTATTTAATTCATCTACCCAATCGTTTAACTCATCGACGAAGGATAAAATATTCATTTGGTCCTGTTTATAACCAAATAGAACATTTACTACATCACTCGTTATTACATTGAATATATCCTTGTCCCTATTAAGGGCTGTTTCGTTATGCCCACAGAAAGGACAGCCTACAGTGAATACATCTGAAGTGCCAGGTCTTCTCAACTCTGCTTTTGTATTCCACCGTGCTAATTCTACCTCACTGGAAACGAAATAAGTCGGATGAGTATTGTATTTAGACACTAATAACAACCTAGAAATCAATGATCCTTCTCCTATATTACTTGCAATTGGTTCAACTATTCCTAACTTTATCAGATCCTCATCAGAGAGTCTACTAGGCCGTTGTGTAATATGAGTATCTAATAAAACAATCAGATTAAAATTAAACATTTTTGGATTCAAAAGGAAGAAGAAGCTCTTGTTTTTTATACAACCTTCGAAATCATCCTCATAACACAGATTGACTGTACTGAAGTTATTAAAAGAGTTGATAATACTTGATTTACCAGACAATGCAGTGTGAATTTTTCCATCACTTTCACTGTAAGAGCCGTAATAAACATTCTCCATCGTTCTAATCTCATCTAATAATTGATCAAATAATAATAATGTTTTCATTTTTTATAATTTTTTAATATTATCATAACTTAGAACTTTAGAGGAACAAAAAAGACAGAAGGATAAAACCTTCTGTCTTAATTTTTACTTATTTATCAAATTCATTCTCTGCTGCTTCATCATCTTTTTCATCATTACGAATTCTGAAATAGCGATCTATGTTCTTGTATTGAGTTAGATAATAATCTTTCTCAACACCATCAATATCAGTTATAGAAACAGCCAAGTCTTCTATATCAAATTTACTATCTTTCAGTATTGCAGATATACTTCCGTTAGTAGTATATTTAAAAGAGGAACCCTTATTCACATCTACTAATTTTATGAAAGGTATATAGTGTTCTGTTCTTGTATTAATTTTAAATTTAACACCAACTCCTTTTCTAATTAAATTAATAGATTCAAAAATTATATTATCCTCTTTTAATTTTAGTACAATAGAATCGGAATCTTCTGAACTTATACTACCTAATTCAAAAAAATCTAGTACATGTTTTTCATCATTCTCTCTTTTACAAAGGTTATCAAACACTTCATAGTCCTTTGTTCCAAGAATTAATTTGATATCATTTAATAAAGTTGTTCTAGGTAATACTTTATCTCCAGCGTCTAAGATTAGGATGCTGGGGTCGAAATTTTGAGACCCCAATCTATCCTCATCTTTTATTGAACAAGTCAGACTAATAGGAGTGTATAAACCAATCTTCCAAATTAACTTACTTTTCATTTCTGTCCTTTTAATCTAAATTTAGTTTTTAACTTGCTCAATTCATTCTTATAAGAAGAACCTCCTTGTCTATAACCCTTTTCGTCTGTAATTGTTAAACCAAGACCAAGTAAGTTATTCAAAAAGAGTTGATTATCTTCCTTAACGGTGTCCTTTTTAGCTGCGGTTATAAAGTCTTGCGCATTTCTAGCCAATAGAGCTGATAACTCCATTTCACCAATCTTCTGACCTTCTCCTCTTCTGTAACGACCTTTACCCATAACGGGTTCATCTCTACGTGGATCTATCTCATTACCGAATAAGCTAGAGAACACTTTATTTGAGTAAGAAGGAATGTGATAAAGTTGAATAAGAGTTAACCATCCACATTGAAGCTTCTTGTTAACCTTCACAAATTTACCAGACATTTTCTTAACCGTCTTCTCATACTCTTCTGGACTTAAATTCTCTTTAAGTTCGTTAAGATCAGTTAGTTGGATTTCTGGCATTAAAATATCTGATTGAGATTCAATACCTAGCTCATCCATCCACTTCTCAACTTCTTCCATAGAGTAATTAGAGTAGCTTCCTACATTGAAGTAATAAACATCCTCTAATGGGTGTTTCTCGTGGAATTTTATAAACTCATCAACATCCATATCCTTATAACGGTCCTTATAGTATTTGTTTACTAAAGGCATTATTTTCTTTTTACCAGACTCAGATGTTTTATATTTTTCAACGAGTTCATAAATTTTATGAGCGATGTAACCTAAATTAGATTCCATTAATACACCAGAGATCTTTCTATTAACAGTAGAGTAAGGGTTCATAACTACCTCAACTCTATACTGCTTTCCTGTTGCTTTATCAACCATTATAGGCATTAATTCATCAGGAACAACCTCTGACACTACACCTTTACCGCCATAACGGTTAGTAATTTTAGAACCAATCATAGCTAGGGTTCTCTTAATGATACGGATTCTAACAGTATAGGCTACTTTATAATCCTTCGAATCCAGGTTAATCGGTCTAAGTCTATCCGCTGCAATATATTCAGGGAATCTATCATAAATAACCTTTCTTGACATATTTTTCATATACTCCTCTACGACTTTATCTGAAGTAGAAGAGAATGAATAATCAGGTTTCTTTGTAGATCTTGGTATTTTTGGAGCTACGTTCTTCTGAACCATAACATCGGATACATAGCATTCATCGATGTTATTTGGGATCTTTAGATAATCTTCTACAGTGTATTTAGAGATTTCTTCTTCAGAGTCACCAAATATTCCACCAAGCTTTTCATTAATAGCTTTATTAACTTCATCAAGTGTGAATGTTTTGTAAAGTGTCATAACAGCGTCACCACTTTTCAATTTGGTACCAATCGGAGCTATCCATTTAATAGCACCTGTTGTTTTGATATCCAAACTTAAGTCAATGATACTGAATGATTCCATACGTTCTGCATAAGATTGAGAAATTACTAATGCATCCTCATTAATCTTACCGAAATAAGCATGGAATAGTACAAGAGTATTCAAACCAGATTTATAAGTATCCAGTGATTTAGGTATTTCTGGGGTTCCTGCAATAACATCACCCTCTTTAACTACCTGACCTACTTTTACTTTAGGTTCAACATAAACGCTTACATCGTTAATTGATTGAATAGCGGTTCTTCTAGGAACGGATACTTCTTTACCATCAGGAAGTTCAAAGATCATTTCTGTTTCCGTAATCTTCTTTACTTTACCCTTTGGATATTTAAACTGTTCGTTAAGAACGTTATCCTTAAGCTCTTCCGTATTTCCTGTATCTACAATAGATCTTTGTGCGTTTGGTAGAGGGATACTTTGTTTAAGCATCGAAGTACCCATTGATAAACGTACAGAATCCGTAAAGTTTATAAACGGTAATCTTCGGGTCATAGAAGAAAGACGATAATCCGGATGTAAATCAATTAATTGAATCTCCTTCAAATCTACCATTCTTCTTCTCATTCTGTATTTAACCTCTACCTGATTTTGTTCATTTGGTTTTAGCTTTAGGTTGTCATAATCGACATATTCCGAAGCTACTACTTTTGAATTGAGGTAATCTATATACGGTATAGTAATTCTTTTAAATGAAGTATCATATACATCAAAGTATACGCCGTCTTCTTTAATATGAGTACTTACCGTAAGAGCATTTTGGATGTTAGTGTTCTGGTTAATAGGAGTATCTACAATATCAATAATATCCGCGAATGTTTTGTTATAAGCTACGGTTTTTGGAATCGTAATCTTATCTCCAATCGCTTCTAGATTCATTGCATTAACTCCAGGAGGAACCTGAACACCACTATCACCTTCTTTCTTTTCTGAACTACCCTTGAAGAATTTAATTGCTAAGTTTGTAATAGCGTTAGATTCTTCTTGAATTTTTCCGAACTTTGTGAAGTATGATGTAATAGTCCTTTTTGTTCTGTAAAGATTTCTACAATTATTCTCTCTAAAGA
>Ga0326511_10001360_pt1 | contig 20241 bp, 23 predicted proteins | sample 0_2496_0518_D_FD_203701 | JGI IMG/M metagenome (GOLD analysis project Ga0326511, IMG submission 203701) | Bovine rumen microbial communities from UC Davis, California, United States - 0_2496_0518 | ecosystem: Host-associated > Mammals > Digestive system > Stomach > Rumen | place: USA... | reverse complement strand
AATGTAAGGTATATTTGTCTTACATTATTATACAAGAGATTTTAAGGAGTTTTTATATAAAATGAAAAACTATAAAGAATTAGCAAATAATGATGCTGAATTTCAAAAAATAATTGAACCATTAATTGCAAATGAAACTGTACAACAAATGAAAAATTTCAAACAACATTATGATACAACATGTTTTGAACATTGTTATATGGCTTCTTTCTATTGCTATTTAATTTGTAAAAAATATAATTTAGATTATAAATCAGCTGCAAGAGCAGCCATGTTACATGATTTATTCTTATATGACTGGAGAAAAAGACAACCTGATAGAAAAGGATTACATGCTTTTACTCATGGAAAAACTGCTTGTGAGAATGCTTGTAAATTATTTAATTTAAATGATAAAGAAAAAGATATTATTATAAAACACATGTGGCCTGTAACTTTATCATTACCTAAATCAAGAGAAGCTTTTATTTTAACTTTTGTTGATAAATATTGTGCTATTTCTGAATCATTTGAGGTATATAGTTCAAGGTTATTAAACAAAAAAGCTTTTCGTTATACATATTTAGCTTTATGTTTATTATTTATAAAAATATAGAAAGTGGAGTATTAAACTTCACTTTCTTTCTTCTTATTTATTGTATCCCATCTTAACATCCTAATATCTTGATACTTAGATAATACTTTTCTATATTTTTCATATTCTTCTTCCCATAATTCATTTGGAACTTTGTCAAATGCGTTAAATATTTTTTCCGCTTCTGTTAAATATATTATTTGTTCTTGTGATGACATATTTTCATATTGATTCGCAAATTTATATAATTTATCTAACATTTGGTTTGCCTCTATAAAAGACCAAAAATCCTTTACATTCATACCAAATAATTTTATTTGTAATACTGCATATGCAACTAGTGCAAATATTATAAATACTAATATATATATTATTGTAAGTATTGTCATTTTTTCACCTCTTTAGTTTAACTTTTGTATTTATATATTATAACATTAATATATTTTTTTACAATAACAATCAGTGATTTTCCGTTGTTCTTTGCTCATGTTCTAATTCTGCAGTTGCTTCCATTCCTTCTGTTACTTGATTAGTAATTTCCTCTTCAGTTAAATCATGATTGTTTTTTATTGCTTCTCTTAAATGTTTTTCTACATCTTTTTGATTATAATTGCTTGATATTTTATCATTATTTTTTAAAATTGTTCTTGCCATTTCAGATATATGCTCATCTGATTTTGTTGTATTATCTCCATCACCATCTCTATAATCTTTTTTATCATCTTTACATTCTTCTAATTCTTTTTTTGAATTTTCTCCACTATGAACACCTTTAAAGTTTCCCATTGCAGCTTTTCTTGCCTGTGTATCTGTAACAAATGTAGTATTTCTTCCTCTTAATTGGGTTCGGGTAGTCTCATTTGTATGAGGTCCATATTTTCCAATGTGAACTTCCATATCATTAAGATGGTCTTGATCTATATCAATTATACTTCTTCTGCTACCATCTATTGTGTATTCTGCATTTATAGGATTTGTATTTTCTGTTCTTCCATCTGTCTTTTCTGTAATTTGTTGTTGCATTTTTCTAGGATTAGTTCCAGCACTTCTACTTTGTTCTAATTTAGGTAAATATTTTTTTAATGGCTCTGCTATCTTTTTACCATTTTCATCTTTTCTAATTATTGCAAGTCCATACTGACTTGATACATTATCAATAGTTTTTCCATTTTCATCTTTCATTTTTCTTAATTCATCAGCATCTATTGCAATAATTTTTGTTGCACCTGATGGAAGAGTTCTTCCGGAAGAGGTTTCTAACCATCTTTTCATATTTTGCATATCTGTTGCTCTTTCATCTAACTCAATTTCTTGTTTAGCATCTATTTTACTTGCTTCAATTGCACCACTATTATTATTTTGTTCTTGCGCGTCACTTCCTTCTTTTCTATTATTTTCTTGTTGTAAATCGGTCTGTTTATTTAATTTTTTCTTTTCCACTAAATCAATTTCTGCAACTTTTTTAAACGCTCTATCATCTACTCCTATTTCTCTTAGATATTCTCCTAAAGCTCTATTTTCTTCCGATTCTTCTTCAATCTCATTGTCATCAAGAACATTAACTCTTTCTTTTATTTGCTCAACAATGGTATTAATTTCATCTCTAATTTGATCTTTGGCTTCATCACTTAAAGTATGGTTTCTTTCTAAATCAATTTTTAGAAATTTATCATCTTTCATAACGCTTGGATCATATACTCCTAACAATACCCCTTCAGAATAATATTCAAATATACCTTTCTCATTCTTTTTAATATCTATTCTTATAAATTTTCCATCTTTTAAATTAATTATCATACTTTTATACTCCTCTTATAAATTCAGCAATCAAATCATAATCGCTGATCCCTGTTATTTTACATTTTTCAAATTTATTTAATTTATTTTCTTTTGGATTTTTTGAATTATTCTTTATATATACTAATCCGTCAATTTCTGGTACATCTTGCATTGTTCTTCCTATATAATACTTTCCATCAAACGAAATATCTTCTATTAGAACTTCATATTCTTTATTTAGTTTTTTCTCTAATTTTTTTCTTGAAATCTCTTGCTGAATTTTCATAATTTTATTATATCTAGCTTTTTTAGTATTACCATGAACTTGATTTGGTAATTTTGCAGCTGGTGTACCATCTTCTCTTGAGTATTGGAATACTCCTAATTTATCAAATTTAGCAATTTTTACAAATTGTTCTAATTCTTCAAAATCTTCTTTGGTTTCTCCTGGGAAACCAACAATTAAGCTTGTCCTTAAAGTTACATCAGGTATTTTATTTCTTATTTTTTCTAATAAACTAACTATTTGTTTCTTGTTTGTTTTTCTATTCATTTTCTTTAATATACCATCTGATATATGTTGAATTGGTATGTCAAAATACTTAGCAATTTTATTGTTATTTGACACACACTCTATTAATTCATCTGTAATTCCTTCTGGATATGAGTATAAGAATCTTATCCATTTTATTCCGTCAATTTCAGACAATTTATTTAATAATTCTGCTAATTTACTTTCTCCATATATATCCATACCATATTTTGTAGTGTCTTGTGCTATTACAATTAACTCTTTGATGCCTTTATTTGCAAGCATATTTGCTTCTTCAATTATATCCTCTATTTTTCTACTTACAAACGGTCCTCTAATATATGGAATTGCACAATATGTACATTTATTACTACATCCTTCTCCAATTTTTAAGTATGCATAGTTTTTTCCTGTTGTGATAGTTCTATTTAAAAATTCACCTTCACTAAACATTGGCATTTTAGGAATTTCAGTTATCTTTGTTTTTGTTGTAGTTTTAGATTTTTCTACAATTCCCTCTTTTACAAGTTTTTCAACTTTATACCAAAATTCATCATATTCATCTAGCTTTATAAATAAATCAACTTCTGGAAGTGCTTTTTTTAGTTCTTCGTAATATCTTTGTACTAAACACCCCATAACTATTAAGTACTTACATTTTTTCTTTTTAAATTCTGCCATTTCTAATATCGTATTAATTGCTTCTTCTTTTGCAGAATCTATAAAACCACATGTATTAATTACAATTATATCGGCTTTTTTCTCATCATTTACAATTGTAAATTTATCATTTTTAAATTTACCAATTATTGTTTCTGTATCTATTAAATTTTTACTACAACCTAATGATATAAATCCTACGTTCATTATATTTCCCTTCTATTTATTCTTTGTGGCTACAAATGTGTTTTCTTGTCATTTCTATTAAATCTAATTTTGTAAAACCTTCCACTTGTGTTTTAGTTCTATCTTTTTTTAGTTCTTGCTTTAATAGTTGTTCTATTTTGACTTTATCTTCTTGATTATTCATATCAATGTAATCTATTATAATTATTCCACCAATATCTCTTAATCGTAATTGTTTTGCAATTTCTATTGTTGCTTCTTTGTTAACTTTATATACAGTTTGTTCTAAATCTTTTTTACCAGTATATTTCCCAGTATTTACGTCTATTGCAGTTAGAGCCTCAGTTTTATCTATTGTTATAAAACCTCCGCATTTAAGCCATATTTTTCTATTATTTAATTTTTCTATTTGTTTATCTAAATCATATTCTTTAAATATATTTTTACCTTTTTTTACCTCTATTTTTTTATCAAATAAATCAATTAATATTTTTTCTACAATATCCTCGCTTTTATATAAAAGTTTTGGCTTATTTTGATTAGGATCAACACTTGTTTGAATTATTTTATTCCATTTTTCCTGAATAAATTTTATGTCTTCTATTAGTTCTTTTTCTTTTCCTTGTGCAGAAGTTCTTATTATTGCACCATTATTATCCTCTAAGTTTTCTTTCACTAGTTTTATCAATCTTTCTTGTTCTTTTTTATCTTCAATTTTTTGTGAAACAGTTATAATATCTGTATTTGGCATAAGAACAATGTATTTACTTGGTAAATTGATATGAGTAGATACTCTTGCTCCTTTATTTTCATTACTATCTTTTTTAACTTGAACTAATATTTTTTGATTCGTTTTTAATACTTTTCCAATATCTATATTTTCATCAATTTTTTGTTTTGTTTCATCAATTTTTGGTAATACGTCTTTTAAATGAATAAAACTATTTTTTTCTGTTCCTATATCTACAAATGCTGATTGCATTCCCTTTATAATATCTTTAACAATTCCTATATAGATATTTCCTTCTCTTCTAATAGTTTCATTGTCTTCTTCATAATATTCAACTAACTGTCCATCTTCTATTAGAGCGATTTGTTTATTTCCATTATTTTCTTGTATTAAAAGTTGTGTCATTATAATTTTTCATTCCTTTCACATTGCAATATTAAAGTACTAATTAAATTTATTCATTGCACGATTTATTCCATTTTTTATTATTTCAATAACAGCCTCTTTAGCTTTAGTAGTAGATTTATCTAATATTTCTATTTCTTCTTTTGGAATTTTTCCTATAACATAATTTATTAAATCATTTTTATGTTCTGGCATTCCAATTCCAACTCTTACTCTTGGAAACTCTTTCATTTGTATATTTTGAATTACTGATTTCATTCCATTATGTGTTCCAGGCCCACCAGTTTTTCTTACCTTTATAATTCCTGGTTTAATATCAATATCGTCATAAATTATAATTATGTTTTTACCTTCTATTTTATAAAAATCTATTGCTTCTTTTATACTTTCACCACTTAAATTCATATATGTTTGAGGCTTAAGTATAATAACTTTTTCTCCTTCAATATTACCAGTTCCATATACTCCTTTAAATTTTATTTTATTTATTTCTATTTCATATTGTTTTGCTAATTTATTTACAGTATCAAATCCCATATTATGTCTGGTGTTACTATATTCTTGTTCTGGATTTCCTAATCCTACAATTAAATACATTTTTTTACCAACTTTCCAATATTTTTCTAATATATATTTTACCCTTTTTTGGCTTTTTTTTCAAGACTTTTTGTATATCATAAAGCAAAAATATAAAATAATTATAATTTTAAGTAGTATTTTCTTTTAAAATCATATAAAAAAGGGAATTATAAAATTTAAAATCACAAAAAAACACTCCTTATAAGAAGTGTTTCTTTATATTTTATTATTCTGCTGATTCCTCTGTTTCTGGAGCTTCATAAGCTTCTAAAATAGCTTTTTGAATTTTCTCTCTAGTTTCAGCATTGATTGGATGAGCTATATCTTTGAATTCTCCGTTTGGAGTTTTTCTGCTAGGCATAGCTATAAATAATCCATTTTGGCTTTCGATAACTTTAATATCATGTACTGCGAATTCGTTATCGAATGTTACAGAAGCAACAGCTTTCATTCTGTTCTCTGAATTTACTTTTCTTAAACGTACATCTGTGATTTGCATTTTGCGTGCACCGCCTTCCTTAAGTTTTAAAAATATTTTGTACATATTCGTTTAATCTTATGTACAATTACTTTATTCTTCATAAAATATGTTTTTCCTTCTTTTTTTTACAAAAAAAATTTTTATTTTTAATAAAGTAACGATTTTATTTTTTTTTGAATATATTACACTAGATTTTTTTTATAAAGTATTGAATTTTTAGAGATAAAATTATATAATTGTTCTATTATTGAGGAGTTGAATTAAAATGCCAAATATAGATAATATAAAAAAATTTAAGAAAGTACATATGATTGGTATTGGTGGCGTAAGCATGAGTGGTATTGCTGCTATCTTGAAAAACTGGGGATTTTTAATTTCTGGTTCTGATTGTGCTGAATCCGAAAATACTTTGAAACTTAAAGAACTTGGAATACCTGTTACTATAGGCAATAATATAGAAGATGTAAATAATTCAGATATTATTGTTTATTCTGCCGCAATAAAAGAAGATAATCCTGAAATGATAGAAGCAAAAAGATTAAATATTCCTACTATGGAAAGAGCTGATTTTTTAGGTGAATTAACTCGTTGTTATAAAGATACTATATGTATTTCTGGAACACATGGAAAAACAACTACTACTTCTATGGTTTCTCTTTGTTTTCTAGAAGCCTTAAAAGATCCTAGTATTCAAGTTGGTGCTTATTTAAAGCAAATAGATGGAAATTATAAAGTTGGTAATAGTGAACACTTTGTAATAGAAGCATGTGAGTATGTAGAAAGCTTTTTAAAATTTAATCCTAAGGCAGAAATCATTTTAAATATTGATAATGATCATTTAGATTATTTTAAAAATTTTGAAAATATAAAAAATGCTTTTATTAAATATGTTAAATTAATTCCAGATGATGGTTTATTAGTATTAAATGGCGATGATACAAATTGTCTAGAATTAACAAACTATACTAATTGTAAAGTTATTACATACGGTATTAATAATAAAAATGTTGATTTTTATGCAAATAACATCACATTTAATAAAGATGGTTTTGCAAAATTTAATGTGTTTAATAAAAACAACAATTTAGGTTCTGTAGAATTATCTGTTCCTGGAATTCATAATGTTTCAAATGCATTAGCAGCAATTGGTTTATCTATTATGTATGGAATTAATTTTATAGATATAAAATCAGCACTATCAAAATTCACAGGTGCTCATAGAAGATTTGAATATAAGGGAAAAATAGATAATAAAGCTAGTGTTTATGACGATTATGGCCATCACCCAACTGAAATAATGGCTACTATAAATGCATTAAAAAATAAAGAATATAATAAGTCTTGGGTCATTTTCCAACCACACACATATAGTAGAACTAAAAATTTACTAGATGATTTTGCAAATGCTTTAATTAATTTTGATAATATAATTGTTTTGGATATTTATGCCGCTAGAGAAAAAAATACTTATGGAATAACTTCTAAAGATTTAGTAAATAGAATTAATTCTATTGGTAAAGAATCTAGATATATTCCTGATTTTAACGATTGTGTAAAATATGTAAAAGATAATATTCAAAAAGATGATATTGTAATTACTCTTGGTGCTGGAACTGTAACTCAAATTGGACCAATGTTGGTTAATTAAAAATAAATAGTTTATGATAAGCTTAAAATATGCAATTAATATATATGTATATTTTAAGCTTTTTAACTTAGTTCGATTTCTAATATTTCTATTGCTTTATCTAATTTTTTTGATGTTTCATCTAATTTTATTGAAATTTGATTTACCGTAATTAAGATTTGCAGCAACATTTCCTTTTCCATGGTTATTCGCTTCCTTTTTTATAAATATTTATTAATTTTTATTCCTGTTTTAAGATATTCACAATAGTTCTTAATGGCTTAAACTCCTTTTCGTATTTTATGTCTCTTTTTCTAATACTCTTACTAACACTTTTCGCTAATTCTTGGATTTCTTGTGAGATTTCCTTTGTTTGCTGAGCTATTAACTCGTGCATTTCTTTTGAAATTTCTTCCCTTTGCTTTTTTATTAATTCATGAGTTTCTTCTCTTTGTTGTTCTATTAATTCACGAGTTTCTTCTCTTCGCTGTTCTATTAATTCACGGGTCTCTTCCTTTTGCTTTTCTATTAATTCACGAGTTTCTTTTCTTAATTCCTCATGTTCTTTTTTATTTTGTTCAATATGTTTATCTAATTTAATATTAGTATCTTCTACCTTTTTTATAGTATCATCAAGTTTAGTATTTGTTTCATCTAATTTCTTTGATGTCTCATCTACCTTAATTATTGTTTCGTCTAATTTTTTTGATGTCTCATCTACTTTAATTATTGTTTCGTCTATTTTTTTTGATGTCTCATCTACTTTAATTATTGTTTCGTCTAATTTTTTTGATGTCTCATCTACCTTAATTATTGTTTCATCTAATTTTTTTGATGTTTCATTTACTTTTATATTAGTTTCTTCTATTTTTTCTGACATCTGATTCACTGTGTTTAAGATTTGTTTTAACATTTCATTTTCCATGTTAATCAGCCTCCTTTTTGATTGATATTTTAAAACTTTTTCTATTTACACCTGTGAAATTTTGATAGTAAAATGATTATACTACCATTTTTATAAATATGCAATATCTATATAGTTATTATTAAATAATTAGTTAAATATTTTTCAAAAAAATGAACTCAAATTTTCAAACTATTGTTAATATTTTGAAAATCTAAGTTCAATTTTTTATTCAACTAATTTAGATTGTTTTATCATCATATCTCCAAAAACAGCATAACCTTCTTGTGGAGTGTTTACTAATACATGAGTTACTGCACCAATAAATTTACCATTTTGTATTATTGGAGAACCTGACATTCCTTGTATTATTCCTCCTGTTTTTTCTAATAATCTTTCATCAGTTACTTTTATTTTCATGCTTTTGTTATCATAATTATTTTCTTTATAAATGTTTTGTATTACTATTTCATATTCTTTTGGTTTTTCATTATCTAAACTACAAAGAATTGTTGCTTTACCTAAATTTATTTCATCTCTTAAGGCCACTTCCATTTCTTTTGATGTGTCTATGTTTAAACTTGATAAATTGTCTACCTTTCCGTATATTCCAAATTTACTATTTTTACTTATATTTCCTATATTTTTTTGATTTTCTATTGTGCCTTGAATTTTTCCAGGATAACCGCTTTCTCCTTTTGTTATATTTAAAATTCTAGTAGTTATAAATTCTCCTGATGATATATTTATCAATTCATTAGTATCTATATCTGTTATTCCATGACCTAATGCACCAAATGTCTTAGTTGTGGGTTCATAAAATGTGACTGTCCCTACTCCTGCTGCACTATCTCTAACCCATAATCCTAATTTATATTCACTATTACTAGTTTGAATAGGAGTCATACTGCATTCTTTAGTCTGTTCTTCATGGATATATCTTACTTTTACTTCTTTTCCTTTTGACTTATTTATTGATTCTACTAAATCTTTACTAGAATCTATTTCGTGTTCATCTATTTTTATTATTGTATCTCCTTCTTTTATACCTGTATTTTCATATGGTTTGTATTTTTTATTATCTTTACCTTCTATTTCTGACATACCTACAACTAAAACACCATTTGTATATAACTTTACACCAGCAATATTTCCTACTGGTATTACAGTTGTCTTTGGTAAAACACTAACTTCAACATTTTTTAAAGTGATATTATTAAATAAGCTAACTTTCATATTAGTTTTCCCAACATTTTCACTAACTTTATTTTTAATATTTGAAGAAGTTTCTATTGTTCCTAAATTATTTGATTTTATATTCATTCCAAATAATGTTTTCATTGAAACTTTCTCTCCTTGAAATATAACTATTTTATTTGGAATATTTTGTATAACTAATACATATATAAATATTACAATTAAAAAAAATACTAATAATAACGCTTTTAAAATTTTTTTCATATACTTTTGATTATCCCTTTCAAAAATATCTTAACCTGCGATTATTAGTATTAACATTTTATTTATATATATTCTATATTTAAGAATTTATATATATCTCTAACTTGTTGTTGTCTTTATATTCAATTTTAAAATTTTGATTCCACTCTACACTTTCATCATGTATATAAACAGTTTCTATGTCTATTCCCCAAAAAAATGATAAATATTTTCTTATTGGCATACATAGAAGTATATAACTTTGTTGAATTTTTTTATATTTTACATCTTTGGACAATCCTTCTCCTGTATACTTGTAATGCACTTCCAATAATTCAATTTTCTTTCCTGTATTTTTTTCATAATCTATGATACTATCCCTTATTTGTGTACATAAATATTTGTCTACTTCATTAAAATATACACATTTTTTCATATAATCGTTGGTACCATAACACATAACACCAAAATATATAATTACTACTATATTTAATATTATATTAAATGCTTTAACTTTTAAAATTTCTGAACTACTATATATTTGAATCAGTATAAGACCAATAGAAGCTCCAATTGGCCAAAGAAGTCTTCCACCCATACCATAACTTGTAACATCATCAATATTAAATACTAAAATAAACGGAATACAAAATAGTATCGAACATGATAACAATATAAAAATTTTAATATAAGTATTTAATATTGCTTTTTTCTATATCTTAATAATAGAAAAAATAATATTAGTATTATAGTTATTAATATGAATATATAAAAATATTTAGGTAATCCGCATTTTAGAATACACTAAAACATCACTTATTACTTTATAAATCATATTAAATACTCTGTTAGGTTTAACACTAATCCTATCTGTGTGTATAAATAATTTTCCATAAATTTTTATAAACATAAAATTCATTAATATTGGAATTATACAAATAAGAGATTTTTTTATTAAATCTTTTATATTTCCTATATATAATACTTTGTATTTTTGCATGTATAAAAAATAATAGAATTATAGCAAATACATTTATAGTTCCTTGGTGCATAAATACTGCTAATATTAAATATATTAATGCTTTTATATTATTTTCTTTAATAACAATCTCTTCAGCAGCTATAATGTAAAATAATACACTTAATGCTATTATAGGCATTTCAATAAATCGCATAATATCTAAATACGCAAAATTAAAAATAGTTATAAAAGACAACAAATAAATTAAATATATATTTATTTGTTTATCATAAATTTTTATAATAATGTTTTTAAAGTAAATTATAGTATAGGCTACTATACAAATACATATACATATTGAAATTTTATGCAAATCCGTTTGAAATATATGAAATGAATTTGCAATTAATATATATATTCCAGAAAAAATTCTACCATCTGCAAAAAATAAAGATTTAGCATAGGTTTCATAACCTAAATCAAACATTTTATATGTGTCATATGTATTAAATCCATTTATAAAATGCCAACAAGTTGCTATTAATATTATAAAAATTGGAATATATATACTAAATTTTCTTTTACAATCTTAGCAATTCTTCCCTTCATATAAAATTATGTTCCTTTCTTGCTTTCCTTATAGATACCTATTTTTGAAATAAACTTCATTTAATTATCTTATATAGCCTTTTATTCTTTTACAATATGATTATTTCCATTTATTTTTGTTCCATCAAGTCTATATCCTGGTGGAAAATAGTCAAATACCTTTCCACTATCATTTTCAAATTTTCCACCTAAACTTTGAATTCTTATTCCCTCTTGTAGTTCTTCTAATTTATTATTAACGCGGTACATCCCATTTCTTTCTCTTCCTAGAGCAATATAATATGCTTTAGCCAAATTATACTTTTTAGTGCCTGAGAAATTGTTTAATAAGCTTTTTACATATTCCTCTAGAGTATTTGTAATTGTATTATTAGTATCAACTATCGAACTATATGATCCTAATTCATTCCTTGGATAATAATAAATTGTTTTATTTAAATTTTCATAAATCACATTTCCAGTTTCGTCTACTTTACTTTTTTTGTATGTAGCTTGACCTGTTTTTCTTTCAAAGTTCACATTAAACATTCCAATATAATTCGGTACTGCACTATCAGTGATCAGTGTATCATCAGTCACCCTTTTATATTCAATGTTACTTGCATTTTTATCTAAGATATATATCGAATCTTCTGATACATAATCCTCATTTATAGTATTGGAAATAATCGAATGTCCATTATATATTTTTCCACCTATATTAAAACCTTGAAGAAATGTAATCATAGAAATATTATCCACTATTTGTTCCCATTCATAATCTTGCAATTTTGGCATCTGAAAATTAACATCAGAAGTAGATATTCTATTAAAGTTTGCAATGGCAACCATTAATCCACTTTCTACAGAATTCTTTATAACTTGTAATCTATGTGCATTAAAAATAGAATTACTATCTTCTATATATGTACCTGATGTATTAAATAATTCTGCAAATAGATTGCCATATTGTGTATATGGATTATCTTCCTCATATTCAGTATATTTTTTTCCTTTATTATCTACAGCATCAGAAATACTTATTTCTCTTAATACATCACTTTCGCTTATATATTTTTTTAATTCATATGCATTTTTATAATAATCTATTGCATTCTGATTATTTAAAATAACATCTTTAGAAATATTACTTTGTTTATATTTAACGTCATTAATTATTGAAAAAACCTCATCCTCTCTCTCATTATAATAATACTTTACTCCATTTATTTTTCTACAAGGATAAGACACGATCTTTCCTGTGTTATATTGTACCCCATCTTCATCTTTTACAATTACTACCTTACCATTTGGGTCATTACTATTTTCTTCATAAACATTTTCATAAATTGCACTTTCTTGCGTAATTTTAATTCCCCTATATGTCAACCCATTGCTTTCATTAAAATCTACACCTGTTAGTAGATAGCCTGATTTATTAATTGGATTGCCATCACTTAATTTTCCCTGAATTGTAATATAATTATCAAGTGAATAAGTTATTGTTAAGTCACTATCACCTTTTTTATATCTACAGCTATAATAAATGTATGGCTTTAACCCATCTATTAACTCATTTCTTTTATAAGTAGTTTTATCATCAAATTCATCTTTTTCATCTAAAACATTATTATATGAAGAATATATATAGTATCCATCATATAAAGTATAGACTACTGCAGGTACATAATTTTTTATAACATCTCTTCCGATACCCATACATATTAAAATGATTAGATAATGAATTATAAAATGTATTAACAGATGCATTTAAATCCCTCATCTTTGAATTTGTTAAATCTGATGTACTACTGTTAGACATATTTAATTGAAATGCTTTTATAGCATCATAAGTTGCATTATTTAATTTTGAATCATATTGTGTTTGCAACTCTAATGTTTTTATTTGATTTTGTGAATATGCATTTAGTATTATACTCATAGGCAAAATAATAATTATCGCAATAATTGCTAATCCTTGTATTTTCATATTTGTACCTTTCTTTCGTTAAATATTTAGAATAATTTATATAATAATAGCTTGCAATATAAAATTGCAAGCTACATAAATAATTTTATTATTTTCCATTTGCAGTTACAACACCTGCATGTTGAGCAGCAATTGTATAAGAATCATTTCCTGTTACAGAATAAAAGAAGTTCTTTAATTGTTGAGAAATAGTTTGATTTGTATTTTTTACACTTGCAGATACTATATCTCCCTCTTTGCAATAATAAGTTCCTGTACCACTTTCTAAAGCTTCCTCAATCTGAGAGGTATAAATAGAATAAGATACATTTTCACCTATTTTATCATTGGCTGCCTGAGAAACTTTTTTACCTAAATTCGTATCTTTTACATCTACTTGCATCTCTACATTATAAGTATTACCAGTCGAAGAAATAGTTTCTACAAATTTATCATAATTTCCTTTTGTAATCTTTCCTGTTGACCTTATTTTATCAACAAATTCTGTTGTTGCTGTCTCAACAGTTAGTTGTGCCACATCATCATTTCTGTCAGATATTGTCATTAGTGGAAATACAAACATTAACACTGCTGCTAATGCAATTGCAATTACTGTTATTAAAGTATCACTCATTTTTTCCTCCTTAAATTATATAATACTTATAATCTTAATCAGCAATAAAACTATATGTTATTACTCTTTTTTCTGTTTTATTTACATCCTTAACACGTTCTTTTGTTCCTCCAACATCTTCAATATAATATGTTCCTAATTCTTCTTTTATCTTATGAGTTAATTCCTTATTTGTTAGATATTCATATAAACAATCATAATCTATTTTAACTTTAAATTCTTTTTCAAAATCTGCTTTACTTTCTATATTTGTTGTATCTTCATTATCAAATTTTCCGTAAATAATTCCATCTAAAAACCTTCTACTCATAGCATCACTTGCTATGGCCTGTTTTTCAAGATCTATAGTGTCAGTTTTTACGCCGTCTTTCTTAAATAAATAATAACTGCTATCATTAAAAACAAAAACTATTTTAAAATTTTCCTTACATGCTCTATATATACTAGGAATTATTGTTTCTTTCCCCACATATCTAGATGTTTCATTGTTATTTAGATAATAAAATCTTTTATCATATTCTATAGACGTCGATTCTCTATCTGAATAAGATAAAACCGTATCTATTGATTGTCTAGCTTGCGAAAAATATAAAAAGGAAATAGAAAGACCTATAACAAATAATAAAACTGATCCAGCCATTTTTAATGCATCTGCTATATTATCCTCCATCTTATCCTCCTTATTTTATAATATCGAAATAAAGTAAAATTCTAGAATTATTATTCTATTTTTTTGTTAATTCAATTCGCTGTACACATCCCTTTGTATAATGTTCATTACTATTAGTTGCAGTTGCAATAGTAACATTAATATCATATTTAGCTTTTATATCTATACTACTTGTTGATGTAATAGCAGATCCGTTCAGCCATATTACTATTCTTCTTTCGCTATTGTTACTATCAGCATTACTTGCAAGTACTTCATTTATTACTGACTTTGCAACAGAACCAGACTGTGACTTTCCTTCATATTTTACAAATTTATTATTAAAAGCTGCTATTTCAGCTTGTGACATTCCACTGTTGTTTACAGTATCTTGTGCTTGATTAAAAATTAAAATTCCCAATGATATTAGTAAAATTGCTAATAATATTGCTCCTGCTATTATTAGAGCTTTTGATGCATTTTCCATAATTTTTTCCTCCTTAGGCTTAATTTATCTTTATTTTTTCTACTCTACCATTAGTATCATACACTAAACTTATTGTATAAGTCATCTTTGTATCAATAGCATTAGTAGTAGGTGTAGTCGACTCTGAAATAGCAATTCCATCACCTTTTTTAGTAACAGTAACTTTAATAGCTGGAGTAGCAGTATCTGCATTTGATGCCAATACCTCAGTAATTAAAGATTTAGCAACAGATCCTTTTTGTGTTCCTTCATATTTTAAAAACCTGTTATTAAAAGCTGCTATTTCAGCTTGTGACATTCCACTGTTGTTTACAGTATCTTGTGCTTGATTAAAAATTAAAATTCCCAATGATATTAGTAAAATTGCTAATAATATTGCTCCTGCTATTATTAGAGCTTTTGATGCATTTTCCATAATTTTTTCCTCCTTTGTCTCTTAAAAATTTTTCTATAATAACACTAGAATCGTAATACATCTAGTAACATTAAAAACCGATTTATTGAGTTGTTTGTTCAAACAACATATATTTTATTCTATTTGTTTTTTTGTGATATTCTTTTTTTATACATTTAAAACCTATATCACTATAATACTGAAAAAATTCGCTTATTCCACTATTATATATTTTTTCAATATTATATGTACTATCATTATCTGTAAATTTAATATCAATATTTATTGAATTTTCGTTATTATCTATGTATTTTCCTATTTTATCCTTTTCTACATTGTTCTGAATATTTGAGTCAACAGCTTTATTAATTAAGGTGGCAAGATCTGTTCCTGTAATTTCGCCGCTCAAATATTTTTCAAATTTTAGATTTTCTTTTTGTGATTTATTATAATTATCCAAATATGCCAAATATATATATGAAATTGTTGAAATAACTATAATAATGGCTAAGAAAAATAAAGCTAACTTTTTCATTCCATTTCCTTTTAATTATATCATTTTTTTACTTTTTTTTCAACAAATTTTTATATAAAAATACAAAATATATAATTTCTTATGTTGTTTTGCTAAAAGTGATTTCTTTTACTTTTCCGTTTGAATGATATTGTATACTATCACATTTAAATAAATTTATTATTGTTCCTACCTGATTTGTTTCTCCATGTTGATAAACAGAATTATTATTAGATATCATTTCTTGTTTTTCGGCTATTGTTTTATTTTGAATTTCTGCAAAGTTTAATCTTACTATGACCTTATATTTATTTGCAAAATCCATATAATCTTTATAATCTTCATTGTTTTGTTTGGCTAAGTTCGCTACAGAAACAATCTCATATATAGTTATATCTTTTCTTCCACTATACACAGTATATTGTGCATTATATTCTGTTAACTGGTGAGCTTCTAGTTCATTATAAACCTCTTTTGATGTTGCACCAAAATCAGCAAATAAGAAAACTCCCAATGATAAAATTAATAATCCTATTAAAACACCAGCTGCCATAAGTAGTGCTTTAGATGCATTCTCCATTTATTCTCCTCCTATTTATTAATAATTTAATAACTATTACGGAGTTATTTTTTCAAATATCATATTACTTATTCTTCCTTCTGCATTTTTATATTCTATTTTTGTACATTTAAATTTTTTATTCTGTTTGTCCTCTTCTGGGAAGTTTTTGAAGTCACCATTAATATCTATATAAATACTTTGTATGTTTTCACTAATTGTATATTCAGGATTTTTGGCGTTATTACTCATTATTTTATTCCATGCACTTTTTAATTCCATTAAACTCAAATTATTTTTATTAAAAGCTTCAAATTGATTATTAAACTCAGCAATTTGAGAAGATTTCTCATTTGAATCCATCTGGTCTTGATATGATGATAAATTATCAAAAGCTAATAATAATGCACCCAATATTATTATTGCTATTAACATTCCTCCAGCCATAACTAATGCTCTTGTTGCGTTTTCCATGATATCATTTTCCCCCTTTTTTGGCTATTTCAATGTTGACATAGTACCAAATGAGTTTGACATACTTGTTAATCCTATAAATACTAATGGTACAATTAAATATCCTACAAATAAGCATACCATTGGAGCAAACCCTATTCCCTTACCAATCATCCCTTTTCTCTTTATTAATCTTTCATTAGATTCTTTCCTTTTTTCTTGATAATAATCTCTTTCTGATTCAAGCTCGTCAAAAGCATCTCTAATTGGTATTTTTTCTACAGCAGCTTGTAAACTCTCAATTATTCTAATCATTTGGGTATATGTTACTTCTTCTTTCATGGCTTCTAGCGCTTCCCACGCACCAGATTCATAATTATTAACACATTTTGTAATAGGAGCTCTAAAAATATTTGAATATCTTTCTAGCCAATCCAGAATTATTTCAACATTAACTCTTTCAATTCGCATAAGCATAAGTATTATTGTTTGGAATTGCATTACTTCATCTTCCATTTCCAATTGTCTGATTTTTACTTGAAACATTAATATCCACATTGGAGTCATATATCCCATTATCATAAACACAAATGCTAAAAGAATTTCAAACCATTGCATACATTCTGTATTTATAATTTGTAATTTATCATAAATTCTATCTACTGCTTTTTCCTTATCATTGTCTGTAGAATTTTGATAATACTTTAGTTTATTCACCGCCATTCTAATTTCGTCTTTAGTCGTCTTTAATTTTCCTTCAAACTGCTTTAAAACAATATTATCCTGCTCTGTTAATTCCTCTGCTTTTTTCTTATCCTTGTCTGATAATCCTCCGATAATGTCATAGTCAGTAGTTGGCTCTGTATATATATAATTTATCGCAATTTGATGTAACTGAATAAATATAAAAAATGATGCAAAAAATGTTATAATTGCTATAGTTATCCTGTTTATATAATACCATTCCATTTTTAATTTTGAAGCAGCATCCTTTAATAGTTGAACTGTTTTTCTATATTCTTTTGTTCCCTGTTTAGGAATAAATAAATCAACTATTTTTTTTATTGGTTTTTTACTATATAATTTTGCTTGCCATGGATTTTCTGTATTTTTTGTATCTATTGTAGTTGATCCATTGTCTTTTAATTTTCTAACTAATGTGTATGATACAAATGTAATTAATAAAATTAACATTTGTACTATCATACCTGCTTTTCCTTGGTACCAGCTTGCAGTAAACGAGAAATTAGAAATCGCCCAGTTTTTTAATGGTTCTAACAATAGAACAGGTACAACAGATATTATTGATAAACTCTGAAATACATAATTTAATTTATCTCTCTTTAATATTTCCAATTGCATTTCTTGAGTTATATTATTAACATTCTTTAAATATAATGATGCACCATCTACTTTTCTATCACCAAATTCTTTAGTTAAGTATGATACTCCTGCAAATTCTTTTAAATAGCTATTTGGTGCAATATCATAATATTTTTCCAATTCTGTCTCTGGATCATCAGAAATTAATATTTCGTAGATTTTTTCACCTTGTCTAGAAACATCTCTTTCATCATCTTGTGATACTTGGTAAATTGCTTCCTCAACCATATTGAACTCATGATATGCATGTCTTATTTCTGAGAAAAAATCAATTTGTTCTGTTAATATTTTGTTATCTATTTTATCTACCGAACCATCTATAAAAGTATCAATCATAAATAATTCGAATAAAAGTAATATTACTGTCAATAAAAAATTGTTATGAGTTAATATTATTGTTAATAAAATAATAGGAATAACTAGTGCTAATGTTTTAGTGAGAATCTTCGCTGCACCTTTTCTAGTATTGTATTCGTCATCAATGTTAATTATTTCAAGTCTTCTTCTTATTTTCATTAAATACCTTTTTATAAATGGTATTTTTAAATATGTAACATATAATTTTTGAAATAATATTTCACTTGAAAAACTTTTTTCTTTAGTTCCTTCTTTTAGTCTTTGTATATTTTTATATTCAGAAGATTTCGTTCTGTTTTTTAAGATAAAATATACAATCATTATAATTACTAGAACTGCTACTGCGCCTCCCATAATATAAAATATTATTTGATTATTCACTTTAGGCTTAGCACCTCCTTCTATATTTGAGTTTTAGGTTTTCTTCCCCTTTTCTTTGGTTGTTCTACTTCTGCTGATACAGATACAGTTTCTTTGTGTTTTAAAGTATTTCCCCAATGTCTTTCTACAAATCTGTCAAAACTTTCAGAATCATTTGAATCCATATTCATTCTCATTTCTTTTAAATTCTCTGCAGTTATTGGATTTGTAATAATGTATTCTCCATCAACATATTCTAATATGTTTCTATATGTATATAATTTTTTATCTGTAATTTTTTCAAAATAATGTGTTGCATTATCAAAGAATTTATCAAATTTTCCCTCTAGTGTTTTTTCATTTCTATGATCAAATGTATATTCATTCTTTTCTTCCACTGGTATACATTCTGTTATTCTTTCTACATATCTTTTTCCTCTAAAGTCTTTTGTTAAATGTATATCAAAATTTAATACTTGTACAACTTGTTCTTCTGCAGTTTTTTCATTGTTAAATTGTCCTATTCTTAGCATTGAGTTTCTAAGTGCTGTTACTAAGTTCGGAAAAGTTTTAGCATGGTGAGTAAATAATGTAAATTTTGATGCAACCTGTGCTGCTTGTATCATCCATGCAGCTACTGGATCAGTTGCAACCTCACCAATAATATTAACTGAACCATCTGTTTTCTTTTGAACATCCAAACCTTCTTGTCCAGATATTGTATCAGTTTCTCTAAATGTTAGAATGTTTCTAGTTGGATAAATCTTTCTTAAGTGCAACTCGAATGCTGTTTCTTGAACACGTATATTCATAGTTTCGTAAATATTTTCTATCATACCCATAAGCATTGTTGTTTTACCACAACCTTGCTCACCTGTTATTGATACAATTCTTGCACCTTTAACTAAGTATTTTAATAATTCTATTGATTCTTCTGATCCTGGTTCACCTTTAAACCATTGTTCAAGAGTTGAACGTTTTACGTCAAATTTTCTTACAAAAAACGCCCATGTTTCTGAGAAGCTAGGTCTTACAA